>JACCDO012180350.1_pt1 | contig 14082 bp, 16 predicted proteins | sample 7446101 | NCBI WGS metagenome assembly JACCDO01 (sample SAMN15323440, study PRJNA562643) | freshwater metagenome | isolation source: river surface water | place: USA:Blue River Watershed | collected 2017-08-16
GCAACCCGCGACGGTGTAGCAAACTATTTAGGTTCACACTAAAAGATAAAACAATGTTGTTAGAATTAGAAACAGACACCTTGCAAGAGATTGTTGCAAGCAACCCAAAAGTGATGGTGCAATTTTCTGCCTCATGGTGTGGAAACTGCAGAATTATGAAGCCAAAATTCAAAAAAATGGCGACAGAAAATGAGGGAATTACATTTGTAATTATCGATGCTGAATTGAATCCTGAGTCACGCAAAATGGCAAATGTTTCGAATCTTCCAACATTTGCTTCATTTGTGAATGGTTCTTTGGTGAATCAGGTACAAACGAACAAAGCTGAGAGTTTGGCTGAATTGGTGAGTGAAATTGCATAGGTTATGAAATTACCTGTAATTAAGCATTTAACCGAGTTCATTGAGACGAACGACGCTGACTTTATTGAGGAGGCGATTCAAGTTTTAGAATCATTGACGGAGGTACCCACTTTAAAAGACGAGGAACTGGACGTATTGGGAGAACTCATTTCGAACATGTACGGCGCATTAGAGGTCCACAAATCGATTGAAGCAGGCGTTGACAAGAAAGAAGCCCTCAATGGCTTCATGAAGCGCGTCTTGGGCTCAATAGACAAATAATTTAGATATAAAGATACAGTGAGATTGAGAAACGTTCAATTCGCTGTATCTTTGTAAAACAGAGAGAGGTGTCCGAGTGGCTGAAGGAGCACGCTTGGAAAGCGTGTAAACGCCAAAAGCGTTTCGAGGGTTCGAATCCCTTCCTCTCTACAACCTAAAGTATTTTAATCATCATTAAACCCCGTGAATCTAGTGTTTACGGGGTTTTTTATTTAATACATACTGAATTTATCAAACCAAATAGTTATAAAAAATTAAGTTATGATATTGCTCAGAAAGAAATAAATGAAAAATATTCAAAAGCAAACTATTCATTTTTGCCTACTTTGCTGGAGCTGTAATTATTGTTTGAGACAAAGAAAATGTAGACACTAAAGTTGCCGATAGGGGTTTATTGGTCGGCTAATGTTGAAGGGGATAAAGTTAAATATTTTAATTTTTCAACTGGTAAAATAGAACTTAAGGCTGTTTTAGAAGACGCTTATTTTGTCCCTCTATACATTTTAAGATAAAAAATAGTCAGACGTAATTTTAGATTTCACCTAGATAATTTGTTATTCTTTTTTCTTAAATTTATAAGTTGTTTGTGTGACAACTTATTTCAAGACGTGAGATTCATTACCATTAATTTTATAAAAAGCCGACATTTCGGTTTCGATGAAAAAATCGCAAAAGAAAACCCCAAGCTTTTGGCACGGGGTATGGTAATATAATAGATTCGATTTTATACACCAGCGCATGTGAGAAGTATTTTTAAAGAATTTGGGGAGTTTTTATTTAACGTTTTGCCGCTTTGCGAAGGGCGTGACTTTTACCACAAAAATTGATTTGAAAAACTAATGTTTGATTAACCACAAAACTTTCATACAAAGTACTAAACTGCCAATTTTTTTTAGGTGCTGTTATAGGCCGTTTATTTGATTATGTAAAAGTTTGTATTCTTAGGCGGTTGTGGACGATTAATGTAAGCACCTAATAAATTACCGGCAGTTTTTATCATCTCGGTTCGTTCTTTTGATTGCAACTCCATAGCTTTCATTTGCTTTTGGCTTTCCTGTTGTTGCAATGCTATTTGATGATCCGTTTCATTTTTTTTATTTGCTATTTCTGCATTAGTCTGATTTATACTTTCCTGTAACTCATTACGCTTTTGTTGCAATTCAACCTCAGTTTCTTTAAGTTTTTGCTCAGATTCTGCCAACTCTTTCTTTTTTTGAAGCTCTTTTTGACTGAATACAAAATCATTAATTTGTTTGCCCAACGCTTGGGCTTGACCATAAAATTGAGAGTAAATGCTTATTTCATTTAAAGTTGAAAATGCACTTTCATATTCTCCTTTTGATACAAAATCCTGAGCACCAAGAAATGTTGCATAATCAACTTTGTAAGAAAGTAAAGTGTAAAGTTCTTTGGTCAGAGATGAAATATTATTGTAACAAGGCACATCCGAAGGTATTGAAAGGCAAATAGCAATTGCTTTTTCAGGCTCTCCTAAGCTTTGATATTTTTTCGCAGACTCAATTAACGAGGAACAATTTGAACTGTAGAACTCCTTCATTTTTTTTGCCCCCTCTTTAAAGAAATCATTTAGATCTGTTTCTGAAAAAGAAAAATCATTGATTAGCAATTTAGCAGCTTCGGATTCAGTATTAACAACATAGTCTTTTGAAAAATTTAGCTCTTTAAATGTTTTACCACCTGACTTGTAAATCAATTGTAGTTTTAAATTCATTTTATAAGTCCCTACAGGTAAAAAGCCCGCATTAGATGTTTGTGATTGAGTGGCATAAATATCACTAACCAAATAATAGTCTGAAAACTCATCAATGATTACACCATCTACTTTATTACAGATATTGGTTAGTTTTTTAAATAAAAGGTCTTTACAATAGCCATTTTGTGCTTGGTTTAACAACGATGTTTCTTCAATAGCAAGATTCAACAGGAAGAAACTTCGAGTTTGGGCAATAGCAAATTGATTTATTAAAATAAATATTGAAAAAATAAATATACGATTCATAGTCTTAGTTTATTTTAATGTTAACGATTTGCTTACTAACAGTGCTCTCACATTCCACGTTGGCATTTTTCTTTAAATAACTGATAATATCTTCTGAGAAGGTGTTTGTTGTGTAAGATTTACCGGTATTTTCGTTCATGATAGGGATATTAACAGTTGTTTCCATTCTGAAATTTACAACTCCTTCGATATCAAGATTACCATTAAAAGCTAAACCTTGCAGGCAATTTTCAATATGATCCTTTAATTTGAATCCATTTAACTCTTTATTGAAACTGGTTTGAGAAGATTTTGAGATTGTAAAGATTACAGATACTTTTCGGCCGTTATCTATCAGTGATAAGAACTGGGTATTTATTTTTGAAACAGCACCTGAATTTAATATTGTAGCTGCGAAATTTTTATAATCATCTGAAGTGCCGCATGAGTTTAGATTTTTAACATCCGAGGCAACATCCTCTCCCGTTGAGTAATTTCTAATTTTGAAATCAAACACCTTATCGCATTTTGTGTTATTTAGATCTAAATTTTCGTATTCGACAAAAAAGTCCATCCCAGCGGCTTCTAGAATCTTAGATTTAATATCTTCCTGAACATTATCATTCATCTGTCTGTTTTCAAGAACAGGCTTTAAAGTAGATTCGAATCCATAAGTTGTAAAATTATTATCCTCGAACTTGTTTTTAAAAGCTGCTATTAGCATTTTTTCTTCCTTGCTTAATTGATATTCACCGTTTACAAATTTTGAGGGATCAATTTTTTTGGGAATTACCATTATTTTAGGCGGATCGATTTTCATTTTGATGGCTTCTCCTTTAACTGCATTATAATTTTCGTCACCATCATTATAATCTTTCATGTTGTATCCTGCATTTGCTATCAGTTTAGCAGTATATAATGGTTTATTGAAGTCTTCTGTAATTTTCGCTTTGCCTATTGTTGTTTCAGATTTAATAGTTTTCTTTTCACCTGGTATTTTAACTTTATCTGTTCTGGTTATAATGATATTGTCACCAACCTTAAGACTTAAACTATTGTCAAAAATATCAATTTCAACTGGCTGATTATTGGATGAGTTTCGCTCTTTAGCCCTTACCACCTTAAATTTACCTTCGGCATTACTGCTTGACCCGAAGATTGATTTCTTCTTTTTACTTTCAGTTATCGCTGTTGAGGATGAATTAGTAATTGTGTTATTGTTTGAAACGGCTTCATTGGATGTTATATTTGAAGAGCCGCCCTGAACAAAATCTTTTACTTGATTAACAAAACCAGCAATGTTACTACATGTTTCTAGTTTGTTTCCACAATCGAATGTAGAAATAGCCAGAGAAATAAGCACAGATTGATTGGTGTTGACATTGAAAATATAAAACTCACTTTGCCAATTAACCTCAATATTTAATGCGTTATTGCCGCTAATGGTGAGGTAGGGAAGATAAGTTTTCTCAGATTTATGCAAAATAATAAAATCATAACTGAACATTTTTAGATTTGCAATTTGGTCATTTGTCAAACGCACCAAATCATTGTTATTATAAGCTTTAAATAATTTGTCATTGGAAAATGGTTTAGCAGTCAGCCCCCCTTTCTTTAAATTATCTACAATAGCATTATTTAAATAAGGGTAGATTTGATACATTTTCATAAAAGCTATGCTTTGCCCAAAAGTTAAGTTGCATATCAATGTAGTTAAAAGTATGATGGAGAATTTTTTCATTGGTATAAATTTTTAATATATTATGATCAATATTTAAATGCATACAGTTTTAATACTTGATGAAATGGATGTCTTGTTCCAAGCTTAATAGAAACAGAAATAAATTCGGCAATTGGTACATTTACGATAGTAGTTGATACAAAGTTAAACATATTTGGAAAATATAAATCAAGTGGATATTCAGTTTCAATATGTCTTTCAAATCCGATTACGATAATCCATCGATTCCAATAATTATTATGATTGAAATTTGCATGAAAATTATAAAGTTTAATTACATCTAGAAAGGAAGAATAAGATTGAGGATTAGGTTCAAAAACCTTATTAAACCATGTGTCTTCTCTTTGACCATTGTCTCCAAGTGGCCTGCACAATTTGAATTCAATCAAATTACTACCGTATACGAGATCGGGAGTTGCATCTCTTCCATTTAAACCAAAATATTGAGAAAGATTCAATTGTTGTCTAACATTTTTATTCGGTCTTATGTAAGCTCCTTCTATTAGATTTTCTTCTAATAGGTGATTTACCGCTAGTTCCACAATTTCATTCTCAGAATATGGTCCTATACCAGGTAAAAATTGCCTGCCTCTGCTTACAAAACCAGGAACTTCTTGATTCAAGTGATTAATAGAATTAGCAAATAAATTTAAGAATTCATTCATGTTTAATTGGTTTATTCTTTCAATTTGCCCATTACTTGATTATATACGAAAGTACATCAAAAACCAATTAAAAACAAATTCTTTTGGAACCCCAATTTTGCGGCGATATGCGAAAATTGCAAATGCCGTATTAGCGATTGCGTAAATTACACACTGGCTAAAACAATACGGAATTGATTGGTAATTAAAAAACAATTATAGTACAAAGAACTATTCTGTTCGATTAGTTATATATTTAGTGTAAGTACTTTATGATTTTTTGTTTTTGGAACAATCTAAAAATCTAATAGGGTTGATGTAGGCGATTCTGAAGGATTTCTGTTCCTTTTTAAATACCGACGGAATAGCATATTCACCAAATAATTGAACAGGGGTAATTTTTGATTTGTTTTTTGGTTCATAAGGTATATTGTATTAGTTTTGTTTTAACGAAATAGTTAGCAATACGCGAGTCACAAAGCTTCTTGATTTTTAAAATATTGTATATCAGACTGTTGAGATAGAAGACAGAATCCCTTCCTCTCTACAACCCTATTCAAAAGCCCCGCAAAGCGGGGCTTTTTTATTTAGAGACCAAGCCAAGCTCCGCTTGAGCGAGGGTATATAAATAAAAAAGCCAAAGCTGCGTAGCAGCTGGCTTTTGAATTGGTTAACAGCCCCCCACCCCATAGGGATCACGAGCGAAGCGAGTAGTCCCTAAATAAAAGTCTGAGCTTGGCTCATGCGCATTTCGCATAAAAAAAGCCAATGCTGCGTAGCAGCTGGCTTTTGAATTGGTTAACAGCTCCACCCCTTAGATATCACGAGCGAAGCTTGCTTAAATCACATAATTTGCTATTTTTGAAAAATGGAAAAATTTCACAAACTAAATTGGGCTGTTATCCTTTCTATTAGTTTCTGCACTTCATGCTCACTTAACAAAACTTACCATGGATTTGGCGGCGGATTCAATATCCCTCAAAAATCACAATCATTTGAGCATTCAGAATCTTCATTAAAAATTTTAAATCATTCAAATGATGTTGAAAATAATCATGCAACACCTGAGTTCGTAAACAGTTTTCAAACCCAAATAAAGGTGAAGCGTACTTTCCAAAATTCTGATAACACCAAAGGGATTTCAAAATCTATTTCGCTGAAAACATTGGTGAACCCAAGCAATGTTAATTCAAATCATAAACAATCAATTACCCATCCTAAAAGTGAAAAATCATTCAAAGAAATTACCAAATCGAATTCCGATACTGGAGCCAAAGTGGGAATGTGGATTTTGGGAATATTGGGTTTTCCAATAGCCATCATTGGTTTTATTGTGACATTGGTAGGTCTTACGGATAAATTATTTGGTGGAGCATTTCTTACCAATGCCGGTTTGGTCATCCTTGTTCTGGGCTTGTTTATGTTGTGGAGAGCCTATAAGATTTCGAAACGCTTGAAGCGAAATAAATCACTTTAAAACCTTGTCTACTATGTAAAAACAGAATAAAACAAAGAATGAATATTAGTAATATCTAAAAAATGGATTACTCATTTTATTGCACATATTCAATTTCTCGATGATATATATAAGTTGGAACATTATCAATACTCTCAATTTTGGTAATCCAATTTCCATTTGGGTCATATTCATATTGAAAAGATTTATTTCCATTTTTAAGAAAATTTCCGACTTTATCTAAATTTGTAACTTTAATTTCCTCATTTCGTTCATTGTAAACTGTTGAAAAATGGGAATAATTATCTTCATTTAAATTATTTTCCGTCTCAATTTCTCTACCCAAACTGTCTACGATCCATTTAAACAATGTTTTTTTATCGGTATCAAAACATATTACAATCACTTGATTGGAAATCGTATCTACGATAATTTCCTTAAATAATAATTCCATTTTAAAAAGGCTATCTGAAATTTCATCACCATCTAATTGAGAGGATCCAAATGTATCTGAAAAATCTTCACCTTCTGATTGAAAGGAAGAAAGTGGATCTTCATGAAAACGCCAATATTCAGTAATTTTATATCCATTTTCCAATTGAGTCAAGGCAAATCTGAAACTTTGCGATTCTTTAAAAAGATAGTTCATTTTGACTTTAGTGCGATTTGTATTTTTTACCTTTCTAAATACTGCTGCGCTTATTATTTCATTTTTATCATTATAAATAAATTCCTTTTTTCTTATTACTTTATCATCGATATCTAATATATTGATTAAGTAAACACAACCTAAATCATCGCAATAAAACATTTGAATCGTTTCACTATTCACGAGCTTCTTTTTATTACCCCAATCAATATCATATTTGATAAAAGATCTACTTTTTTTCAAAAAACCTCTGGAATCATATTGAAAATAATTTCCATTTAGAAAATTATTCAAACTATCAAATCTTAATTTTTCAACCTGCCTACCGAATGAATCAAATTCTTGCTTTACAATAAATTCCAATGGACCTAATTGAGAACAATAATCACCTCGAACAATTTTACCATCTTTTATGTTGACATAAAATTTAGATGTTGTGATAGTCTTTATTTTCCCGCTTTTTCTATCAATGACCTCAATATCGCTCATCCAATCATCACAAAACTTCTGATAAATTTTAACTTTTGAAGATACTGGAAATGTTTGAGCCAATAATTTCTGTGAAATAACTGCAATTAATATTAAATAAATTTTGAATACTATTTTCTTTTTCATAATTTAAAATCTCTAACAGCTCTAGTTAAAGCCACATTATTTTCATTGCTTTCGTATGCTTTTCCATTTGAAAAATCAACAAACCAAGCAAAATAACCCATTTTGCCTTCATTGTTACCCCAATAAGGGGTTTTGACGTTAAAGTTACCTATTTTCTTAAAATGCAGTAACTGATAACATAAAAGCAATTCTTTTGCTGTAGGCATTCTCCAATCGTTATAACCCATATATGTGGATGTGTCACATAAGTTTTTACTTTCTAGCCAAGTTAAATTGGACATTAAATCTACCTTCGACACTATGAGTCCTTGGTTTAAAGTGTCGTTAAATGTTAGTACAACTCCACCTTGAAAATCAGAACCAACCATTGGTAATTTCTTTCCTATACAAAAATTCAACGTAAACAATGTTAAAATGAATACAAAAGCAAAAATCACAAACTTAAATTTAAAGATTTTATACATGTAATTTTTCCAATTTTAGAATGATTTTTAATTAAAATTCACGCAAGCAACGAACCGAAATCCGTTTCGCATTATTCAATGATTTCTTACTAGCAAATGTCGTACCTGCTTTGAGATGATGGGTGGTTTCAATTCTAGACTTGTGTAAATACCAAACTTCTTGTGCCTGATTATGCTGGTATATTGCAACATTATCCTTAGATCCCCACTCATTCCCATCCCAGCCACGGATAATTTCTTCCTCTGTTTTAGTCCAATAATTACTACTCCAATCTATTTCAAAATCTTCGACTCCACGAACATTATGAAAAATTCGATCCCACTCCTCAACTGTAGGCAAACGCCAATCAGCGTATCCACTATCTCTTAAATTGTCACAAGCAGATGTCGCTTTCCACCAATCCATTGAATCCTTTGGTATGTCATTTTTTTGCATAACAAGTCCTGTGCTACTGTCCGAATTAAGATAAACAATGACCCCTCCTTTATGAAGCATACCAAGGTGTAATTGGGCATAAATTCTATTACAATTTATAAATAAAAATAGAGTGAATCCCCATAATAAAAAGTTTTTTCTCATCATAATTTTTAGCACAAATATTACAATTTTTTTTACATCTATAAAATTTGAAACCAAAATACCAAAGAATAGGTATCTGTTTAAATTGAAACAAAGAGTTCAAACATTATGGTCATATCAAAATTCCTGCGAAAATTAATACCCAGTAATATTTAAACACCAACCGCATGCTTCATGAAATGGTTAAATGCCTTCGCTAAAGTGGCAATGTCCCTCAAAATACTGAAGCCTATTTTCATGTCGCCATGATCTATCAAATTTGAAAGTTCTAAATGAATTTGATGATTGTATTTTTTCATCAATGAGTGCATTAAAATTGATTCTGTTGATGGAATCACAACATCCTCTTTCCCATGAATTAAGGTCACAGGACAAGTAATTTTGTGAGCGTGTTTCGATAAATCGAGCCTATTTTTCCAATGATCAAAATCTGGGATTTTTGTCCATGCACGCATGATCATTTCTTTTCTATATTTAGAATCAAATCGCAACTTTCTGTATAATTCAACTGTTTCATTATCAGTTTCATATAGCAAATCAGGCAATAACGGCTCTACCCTCTTTAAGCCATTGTCTTCGAGGGCGGTTTGAATCAATAATTCTAAGTTAGGGTTATGGCCAATTTCATATTTCAAGAAATTCTTCATGAGAATGTGCATTCCATAATCATCCTCATTTTTTTCATTGGTCAACGCAAATTCAATGGTTGTTTTAAAATCGCAAAAACTACCAAGTAAACATAATGCAGACACACTATTTTCTGGCATTTCAGCAACTGCCAATGCCGCAATACCAGCCGTAAATGACGGTGCAAAAACAGCAGGTCGAAATTGATTCGGGTTCAAAATTGGATCTTTCGCAATGCTCTGAATGACTTCCTTCACTTCATCAATTCCCGATGGATGAATCAATAATGCATCGATGGTTTCAATTTTCGGGGTAACGACCCTATACCCTAGCTTCGCAAACGCATTGTTCACCGCTGCAATACGCTTGTCTTGATATCCACTCATTGAAAAACCTGTGAGTGATATGATGAGTCCTTTTTCTCTTTTTGAGGGACAATATACGAGCACAGGGTTGTTTCCATTTGGAAGATTCAAGACACGTTCATCCCCTTGTTTCTCGTTTTTAAAAAATGAAGTGCTTAAAATAAACTTAAGTCCCGCGAGCATTGACATATCGAAATTATGATTAATCTAGAGTCGCAATGTTATATTCATTTGATGCTTTTTCCAAAGGATTTGGCGAAAGTTAACAAAACAATAACCCTAATCTGTATTTTGAAATCGCAAGAAAACCTATCAATTGATCACTGATACTTTTCCCTCAAAAGGCTCAATACACCCTTTCGATTTCGATGGTATTCTTATTAAATCCACTGCCAAAAATACAGGTAACACGGTAACATTTAAAATTGGTTTGGTCGTTAATTAATAAACGTTGAACACTTCCGTAATACAAAAAATTTGCGGCACTTTGCAAATACATGAAAGTATTTCCCACTGTGGTTGATGAAAAACTCACTCCCGATTCTGCGCCGAGTGCACCCGTTGAACCAACATTCGACTGGGCGTATAAATTATAGCTAGAGCCAGAAACGGTAATACTTCCTGAAACCGTTGAAATTTGCATCGAACGATTGCCTGAAGTTGATACCCTAACCTTAAAGTTATCTAATTGAACCACATCTCCAGCATTGGCCAATGTTGAGATTGCATTGAGCGTACTCATCCATCTTTGACCATTATAAAAATACATGCAATTTGCATCGGTATTGTAAATTTGAAGTCCTTGAACCGGACTTGTGATGGCATTCATTTGAGTATTTGTCATTCTTGGAAATAAGACTCCCTTTGACGTCGAGTTGACCTCTACCCTCGAAGCACTGCTGGGTGAACTTGTTCCAATTCCAATTTGAGCAAAAGACGTTTTTGCAACAACTAAAACAATCAATATGAGTGATTTAATATTCAACATAGGTCAATTAAATTCCTCAATTTCAATGGTTGTTTGAGAAGTATTGGCAGGTCCAGCAACAATGAAAATCTTGTAGAATTTAAGATTCGTTTCGTCTGTCAGCCAAATTTGTTGAAGGTTTCCTCTGGAATTAAAATTCAATCCACTTTGAAAGTACGAAAACGTTTTACTAAAACTCTCCGATTGTCTCATATATCCACCAAATGAAGCCGTAGATGAACTTCCTACAGTTATGGAAGCATTTGAATACAAACACACTCCCGTCACGGTAGTTGTTCCCGATTTAAATGCCAATTGTGCACTTGAATTTCCGGAAACAGGCAATTTCACCATCAAATTTCCCAACGAAACGGTATCGCCTCTGTCGACCATTTGGCTGATATAATTTTTTTCACCGCTCCATGCACTTCCATTGTAAGTATAAATGCAATTATAAGTGGTATTGTAAATTTGTAAACCCGCGACTGGGCTACCAATATTCAACATTTGAGTGTTAGTCATTCGAGGCACCAAAACTCCTTTTGATGTCGATGTTAAATCCAATAAAGAAGATGCATCCGGATTATTTGTGCCAATGCTCACCTGGGCGGTTACAACATTAGGACATATCCAAAGCAAAAGCATCCCACAAAACAACAACCAATTTCTCATCAATTTAAACGTTTAATAGATATGAAATTATTGTTATAGCCACCACCTACTGTAAAAATAATATGGTAAGCCCTATTATTGGTTTCATCTTGAATATGAAGCAGTTGCGTGGAACCATGAAATCCCAAATCCAAATTAGGCACAAAATTAATGAATGTAGTGGTGAGGGATGTTGACTGTCTAATGTAAGTTTCAAAAGTGGCAGCTGAACCACCCGTTGCAGTTGCTGAAGTTCGATACAAAATTTCCTGAGTTCCCGACATTGAAATCGTGCCACTCACAGTGGCGATTTGGAGGGAATTTGCAGCCGTAGAAACGGGCATACGCACTTGAATATTATCGAGTTGAACCGGGGAATTTGTATTCACAAATTTTGAAACCTTGTTTTCTTTAGATACCCAATTATTTCCATTGTAAACATATAAAACACCAGCATCGGTATTGTAAATAACCAAGCCATTGGCCGGAGATGTTATTGCCAACATTTGGGTGTTCGACATACGAGGATAAAGAAATCCCTTCGATGTAGATTCAATGTCTAAAATCGACGCAGAATTTGGCGTGGTTGTGCCAATACCAACTTGTGAAGATCCATCATTAGCGTAAAAACAGAATAAAAAGAATGCACTGAACATCAAAGTTTTGCAAAGAGTATGAGGACTGTTCAGCATGAGAAGTTTTAAAAAGGAAATAAAGTTATGCGAAAGTACTTTGTTTTTTTCATTCATAAAAATGAAATACTATGAAAGTAGCACTTTAGATGAATCATTGAATGGCCTAAAATCGAATTACACGTCGTGTGTATTTTTAAATTTTATACACATCTCCTATCTTTGCACTATGAAGAAGCGGCGTATTAACATTACCATTGATCAGGAGATGCATCAAAAGGCAAAATTTTGGGCAGTTCAAGAAGGGAAAAGCCTTAGTGAAAAAATTGAAACCCTGTTAACATCATATTGTCAAAGTAAAACGGGTGTAAATTTAAACGAACCAATTGAACCATATTTCTCGGAAGACCATCTTCAAAACAACATCCTAATTTCTGTCTCCAAACTAACTCCTGAAAAACAAATTCAGGTATTAGAATTTACAGAATTCCTTTTGATGAAGCACCTGAATACCGAAAAACCAACTTTAAAAGGACTATTAAAGGGACAAATTTACATTTCATCAGATTTTGATGCACCGATGGCTGACTTCAAAGATTATATGCCATGAACTATATCATTGATACACATACGTTAATTTGGTATTTGGAAGAAAACAATTCATTGAGCGCCAAAGCATTGGAAATTTTAGAAAATTTCGGAAATCAAATATTCATTAGCCAAGCTACGATGATCGAACTTTCTATCAAAATAAGTCTCCAAAAATTGAGCCTTCCAATATCTTTGAACGATTTATACTTTCATTTTGAAAGGGCAGGATGGACAATTCTACCATTGTCGGCATATGATATTGTTAAGCTGAGCACATTAACATTCCACCATGGCGATCCATTCGACCGCATGATTGCTTGCCAATGCCTCAATCATAACTTCCCAATCATTAGTAAAGATGAGATTCTAGATAAATACAACGTTGCAAGAATTTGGAACTAGCAGCACATATTGAAGCGTTTAGATCATTACACACTTCTCATTTTATTGGTTTTCCGTAAAACTATTTCCTTGCTTTAAGGATTTCCCATAAATCTTGATATTCAAAAAATAAAAACAACCATTATTTTCGTAACATGTTCAATTTCAAAAACTACGGTTTTCTGCCATTCATGCTTATTGCAACCCTTCTTTTTAGTTGCGAAACAGATACAGAAAACAACGCCAATAATAACAACAAAATCATGGTTTCCACCATGACATTGTATACTGGCAACGATATTAACAATTTAGAAAAAGTAGAGTCTTACACTTTCAAATACAATAACGATGGAAACATTCTATCAAAAGTCAAAAGCGTCTATGAAAAAAACACTTTGGTAGGATCTAGCTATTTTGATTACACATACACCGGTAACACTGTGATTGAAATCAATGCCATTGATTTTGGGGGAACCAAAACATTGGTGGATAGAACGTATATCAAAGTAAACAGCAATAAATTAATTGAATCTGATAGTTCCTTTGATTTAACAAGTTCTTCATCTCCAGCACTTGTAAAAAGAAGAATTTACAATTCAAATCAAAAAGTTAACTATATATTTCAAAGAGACACTACAGATGGATTTGTTTATGACTGGGTCAATGGAAACCTAACCAAAGAATATTTATTCAATGGGTTAATGGGTCGTTTTAACATCATGTCGTACACCTACGGAAACAAAGCAAACACAGTCAATACCGGAGATTTCTGGAACGATGGCATGAAAAGTGCGAATTTACCAGAAAGCGCTTTGGAACCCAATTATGAATATAAATACACTTATACAATTGAATCCGATGGATTTATCAGTGAAGAATTAATATCTGTTTCAAGCCCTGGCGGTTCGCCATACCGCTATGAAAAGAGGGTTTATACACGCTAAAACTTTATTCAATCTTACTTTTTTCAAAACCGGAATCTCATTTGATTTCGGTTTTTTTATTTTATGAATGCCTTCAGGCAACTTTTTTCCATAATTTGCATTATCTCATTATCTGCGGGAAGAGCAACTCTCTGAAATAAAAAAATGTCAAAC
>JACCDO010266235.1_pt1 | contig 14081 bp, 7 predicted proteins | sample 7446101 | NCBI WGS metagenome assembly JACCDO01 (sample SAMN15323440, study PRJNA562643) | freshwater metagenome | isolation source: river surface water | place: USA:Blue River Watershed | collected 2017-08-16
CTTGCTGTACGGGAATATGGGTTTCTTTGTTTGAGAGTTCAATCATAGCTTGTGGACTTAGCATCTCGTCATCAGATGCGCTTGCCTTATCTATTTCTTCGCCGCTACTACTGCTGCTACTCGATCGTCGTCGTTTCCGGCTCGGATCATGATGCTTGTCAGCCTTCTTTGATTTTGACTTGTGATGCTTGCTTTTCTTTTTATCATATTTATCTTCGCTTTTACTTTTCAATGAAACACGCTCGTCTTTCTTGACGAAAGTTATACCAGAAAGCAAGGACATTCCATTGGACCAATCTCCAGGTTAGGGTTAGGGTTAGGTTTTTACGTGCGAGTTTTGCACGACCAATAGCAGCAAGAAAAGAAGGTTCCTTTTCTAGCTGACCCTTCTCTACAGCTGTTCTTTGCACCGATTCCTTACAGTAATTGCCTATGCAATTCAGTCCGCTATAAAGATATTACAAGAAAATATGAGCCAACCACGATTTGAAGGTGTGAGTGAAAATGATAGACTAGTGTGTGACTTGGAATTTGTTCAGGGGCTAAGCAATGTGCGATACCTGCACTACCTTGCCGTAAACAAGTTTTTCGACGATCCTTCTTTCATGGCATATCTATCCTTCTTGCAGTATTGGAAAGAGCCAGAATATGCTAGATTACTTCATTTTCCACAGTGTCTTGTGTTTCTGGATAATTTAATATGCAACGAAGAGTTCCGTTCCCAATTAGGACTACCAGAATTCATCGACTTCGTGCATCAGCAGCAGGGAGCCCATTGGATGGTTCCACCATCCGATTGATGCTTGCGAATAAAACATCGAAATTGTCTACCGCAGACATGTATATGATATATTTGTAGTAGTTTATGGGAAATTGTAATGACTCATTTATTTATAACTGGATTGTGTAACATTATAAAATACGCATATCGAACATTTAAAATAAACTCCTACCTGGATCAAATGTAACATATTTACCTTTTAAAGAAAGCCCACACTCTCTTCATAAACAGGTCCCGGAAGACGTAGGCGATCATGCCCAAAACGAAAAGAACGTTAACGATAGGGATTATAGGACCAAGAGAAATAATCGAAGCCATTTGCGTGTACAAGAAAAATGTCACCAGCATTGTGACCAGTGCCCACATCGGAAAGGGACTTTGAAAACCGCTCTCTTCAGCAGAGATTTTTTCGTTTACCGTGGTTGTTTCAAGAAAGATTTGAGAAGGAGGCAATGGATGTGCGTCGACACGGCTCTCAAAAACACGATCTAAAAACTCTGGAAACTCTTCACGCAGCATTGTCATTGTAGTGTTATTGTGAATACCTGCTTGGGAGAAGTCCTCGTCCGGACAGACAACGGCAAAATTGTCCCGCACAAAACCTTCCACTTCCAGCTTCAGTCGCTTAGAATCAAGCATATCTGCTGCGTGCAAAATATCTAACCAGTTGTCTTCCGACGGAACGAGCATACTTTCACACACATACCGCATATCCGTCAGATCATAACGGTCTGCACAGATGAGGTCCTCTAGTAAAGCATCGTCGCTACCATCAGGCAGGGTATTAGTATACATGAATATTAACATGCGCAAAAAGCAAACAAATGTATCAGGCACAACTACATCTACACTTGTAGCAGCACCTGAACTATTTCCGTCCCGGAAACTTTCGACGTAAGAGGAACGAAACATGGTTCGGAAATATTCGCTTCGGCTCTCCAAAATGAAGCGATGTGCATGCAGCGTACGCCCTTCGGCAATAAACCGCACATCCGCATATTCAGGATCACCAACTAGGGCTCCGAGATCCCTAGCCAAGGTCGGAGGCGGCAGATCCACTGATGTCAGTCCCGCCCACGCCATGTCATCACGGTTTGCTAACTCGGCTTCGTTGACACATTTCAACAGTCTTTCGCACAAAAGCTGTAGGCGTGGTATACGCAGAGTCTTTCCTGCACGCTGCAAAGCGCGAAGCAGCGGCATATTTGTGACACATCTGCGGGGCAGTATATCAGTATAGAGGTAGGCTAGTAGTGCTCGAGCCGAGTCCACATGAAGCTCCGGAAGAAGCAGTTGTGCTGGCTGAGGCTCACCATGTACCGTGTACTCATCTGCAGGTGTTTCTCTTATAATCATATCCCTCAACTCAGGTGATCTGACCGAAAGTAGAGCTCGGTGGCAAAGTAATACTTTTCCACTCACAATTAACATGCAGTCGGCTCTCCCGCGCTGGGCGAAGTAAGAGCCGTACGACTCCTCATCGCCGCGTGGACGATAGCTCTCGAGCGAGATGTCATCTGCATCCCAAAATGCTTCTGTATTTTTTGAGGGACCTACGACGGTACGACGCAACAAGGGCTCGGTGAGCGCCGGGGCAATGTTCTCTCCGTCAAGAATGACGAAGCAACGTGTGCCACTGGAACTGACATGAATGGCCTTTTTCGTGCATAGGGCTTCCAGCCATGTGGCACTAGGTCTTCGAGGCGCACGCACAATGCCCGCCTTCGAAGCAATCAAATCTTCCATTCGGAGATTTTTACGTTGATTGTGCTTCATTCGGCGCACAGCGCGTTTGCGTAAAACCTCTTCGGCGCTGTCCTCCTCAGCAGATTCGTCACCTGATGAAACATAACTGACCACACTCTCTGTGTCTTTATCGTCATCTTCTTCATCCTGATCTTCAGCGCTGTCTATCATAGTGTCTTCGCCATTAGCGCTAGCAATACTAGATTGTGAAGACTTTTGATCCTTAGGAGATTTTCTCTGCGACTGCGATTGAATCTGAAGGGAAGCGGACACAATAGGGGGAGACACTGGGCCGTTTCCACAAATGAAAATATGACCCTCCTCAGACAAAAACACAGAATGCAAATCGCCGCCTGAAAAAGCACGAATACGTGAGTTTTCCAAGGCAACAACTCGTCTTGGGCGCGACCACATCCTGCACCAAGGCAATAGTTCGTAGGGTATCTGCACTTCCGTAGCATTTGTACTAATACTAAATACGGAATTTGTGCGATCCGCCCAATCTCCATTTAGGTATGCGTCGTTGTGCCCTAAGCAAAAAGATCCACGCGCTCCAAATGTATACACAGTACCATTGGTGTCGATCACTGCACTATGGTATGCAGCACACCAAATGGAAGCAGCAATTAATCCAGGACCATTAAACGCCTTAAATGTTGCATCATCTTCTTCAAATATAGTAGGTAAAGTCCCCATCTTGCTACCAGTCCCTTGAGTTCTTTGAGTACTTCCTACAAATGGAAATACCGTAATTGGCAACAGCATGTCACGCAGGACACCCACATAGTTGGGCCCGATACCCAGCTGTCCGCAGCTATTTTGACCCCATGTGCGAACTTCGCCAGTACTTAGCAAACATAGAGTATGAGCTTCTCCACAGGACACAGCGACGGCATTTTTAATGCCTGGAACGAATCCTGGTCGCAGTCGATAACGGGCGAGCCTCGTGCTTTTGCTCCGAGGACGATAAGACTTCGACATCGGAGTTGCACCTTGGCCTAATCTGCCATGCGCCCATACTCCCCAAGAGCAAACTCGCCCATCTTGTAGCACAGCCACAGTAAAGCCTCCTCCGCATGCTACATCTATACACGGTAGCGCCTCTGATGCCCCGCCATGAGCAATATCGCTTGATTCCTCGTCTTCAGGCACCTCTTCCGCTGCCCGAGTCGCTGCAGAGCGAGGATCATCAGGATGGGATTGTACTAAAGCAGATGGAAATGTATCAATAAGCTTAGGAGACATGACTGGCTTCAAGTTTCCATGACCTGCTGCTTGGGGCACACCCCAACCGTAGAGTAAGCCAGCACTGTCAATGCACATAGAATGTCCTCCAATCGTTCCACTGCCTGCAGCTATTTTGACAATTTTAGGAGGAGCTTTGCCTAAATGAGCAGGATCTTCGGGCCATTGCAGAAGCGTCAATGTGTCGCGAGATTGTAGCGTTCCTAACCCTAACGCACCTTCAGAGTTCTCACCACAAACGTAGATGTTTCCCATTCCTGAAAGAACCAACGTGTGTCGTGGTGAGCATGCTATCAAAACTATGCGCTCTAGTGTTAAAGAACTTGGCAAGCTTATAGGTCTTGGTCTGTGCATATCATCCGCAGCACTACGTTGACTTCCATTACCAGCAGAACTTTCTGCAGAGCTCTGCTTGCCCAATCCTAATGAAAAATCAGCATTATAACCCCATCCCACAAGCTCGCTGCATGGACTAGCATCTGCCCATACATTAGGTGGGCCAACTAGTCCTTGAGGGCGACTGAATCCAGTAAATTCTGTGAAACCAGACACACGCGTGAAGCCTGCACCAGTGGCAACGGAATCCCCTCCGCGGGCACCACCCAAAGCATTCATAGCATAGTCAGCAGTAGCTGCCTGGTCTTCAGCATCCAGTTCATCATATACATCTGGGGCATCTGTTGAAGTGGAAGCATTTTGTCTACATATCATGTATACATACCATGCATCATTTAAAGGTGGTCTAGGAGGCGGAGGAGGAACGCTTTGCAAAGAGCCTTTGGGGTTCGTGCGGGCTTTCCAGTCGATGAAGCCCTTTTGGTTGCGCTCAAACTCCTCTAAACGTGACTTTGACAGTTGAAACTTTCGATAGTAACAGAAATGTAATGCAGTGTGTGCCAGGATCTCTGCCTTTTTAACCTCTTCAGACATGCCCTTCGTCGTCAAGGGCTTCACACGCGGACAAACGCGTATCCAGAAGCACAGGTTTTGCTCAACTCGATCGCGACCAAGAAGTATTTTTATAGCAGGAAATGGTTCTTTGTCAAGAATTTCTGCTTTTACATTCGGTGCCGTAGACTTCAACGCGTCTGCGCAAGCCAAAACCGATACGCCCCGCTCCCAGAGCGCCATACGGCCCATGTACACACAGTAAGCTTTCGACAATTCAGAGTCAATTGAAGGATCAAAAACTAGTAATGCACGCCGGCATGTGGAAATGAAGTCTTGATGCGCTGTATTGGAATTTGTCTTGGCTTTATAGACGCTTTCGAATTCTGATGAAAAGTTATAACCATCAGTACTATGCACGTCTATGTGTAAATTAGCGTTAATAAATGCATTCTCCAACTCTCGTTCATCAGGACAAACGGGAACCTGAGAAGGGAAAACTTGGTCCGGAGATTTAAACGGTATCATAAGCCGTTTAGGGATTCGTCTACCGGGACGGCTTGTTACAGAAATATGTTTTGTCGCCAGAATTTCTGCTTGCAATTGAGCGAGGGTTTCAATCTTACCACCACCTGCATCACCTTCATTATTCATACTAATATCATTAGAATCTTGATTTGGACTGCTTTGTGCGTTCTCGTCGCTACGCGAAGCTCCTCCACGAGGCAGTGTACCGAATCTTTTATATGAGGTCTTGAGTTTCCATGCATCCATAGGTGCAACCCATGGCTTTCGAAGCGTCTCTATAATAATACTTGTTCCGCTGCTTCCACTAGTAACTGACTCTCCCCCTTCAAATTGAAAAGAACTTTGAGCACTATGATATGCAGAATGTTCATTCTGTAAATAAGCCAAAAGTCGATCAACTCGATCTCTTTCGCGTACAACTTTTGCAAAGTGAGACATCAAATCACAAAAATAATGCTAAGAGGATGAATATAGTTCGAACCTTTGATAATCTATTCAACTTTCCACTTATTTTTTCATAATTGGCAGGCGCTTCAGAGAACACAAAAATCTAAAATCGGCCCTCACCCTTTTTCAGATTCAGTAGGTTTAATTTGATATGGAAAATCAAATATCTAGTAATGCTCCTCCTATTGTAGTGGCTGTGGACATGGATGAAGTTTTGGCTCATTTTACATCCTCTCTAGCTGCATTTCACAATGAAGCCTATGGTACGAACTATGTATCTGACGATTTTCACGATTATGCATTCCATAATGTTTGGGGTGGCACTGCAGCCGAGTGCACTGCAAAAATGGAAGAATTTTATAAGTCTACACACTTTCAAAATGGGTTAAGACCTATTGATGGAGGCTTAGACAGCCTTCGTTGGCTTAAAGAAACAACCCGCTGTGAGCTTCATATTGTAACTGCAAGACAACACAGTCTAGAGCAAGCAACTCGGAATTGGGTTGATAAGTGTTATTCTGGTGTGTTCACTAGCATAGTGTTCGGCAATCATTACGGAACAGAGGGCAGGAAAAAGTCAAAACCTGAAATGTGTCGGGAAATCGGAGCTATATGTTTGATTGATGACAGGTAAGAAATCGTTACGGAAATGCTTTGATAAGAAAAGTTATTTGTTCCACAATTGTTTGTATGATGTTTCAATTTCATTAACTCCATTCTCCTTGACAGTCAAATTTATGCGGGTCGATGTGCAGAAGAAGGTATACCATGTGTACTATTCGGAAACTATGCATGGAATTCACATAAAGACAAACCTGGTGGCTCTAATTGGTTTCAGTCTCCTGTCGCCGCATCGCATAGTCACCTTATCAAGAGGGCTAGCGATTGGAAGCAGGCGCGTGAACATGTGAAGAACTTAATTGAACAAGCTGTGAGGAAAAGTTTCACAGCTTCGCCTATACTATCAGGAGATGCTTCCAAGGATAAGGATAAGTCTTTGCCTCTTATCGCTGTAGTGCAGATGTGTTCTACAAATGATAAGCACAAAAATCTGATGAAGATGAAATTGTACGCTGAAGATGCTGTTCGAAATGGCGCTGAGTTAGTATGCTTTCCTGAATGTTGTGTCTACATGGGTGTCAGCCCTGCAGATACTGTAAAAAATGCAGAGCCGCTTGAAGGACCATCAATCCAAGCCTTACGTCAACTCGCACAGAATCTACGCGTCTGGATCAATGTCGGCGGCTTCTCTTGCGCTGAAGGTGAAAATGTGCAAAACGTGTCAGTTATGATTGATCCCCGTGGCGAAATTCAAAGTACATATGCAAAAATGCATTTATTCGATAACCCATTAACAGGCATGCAAGAAAGCCTATCCACTCAAGCCGGGAACCAGGTCTGTTCTGTAGGTCCCACCCAAGGCTGCTTCGCGAAGATTGGGCTGACCATCTGTTACGATGTTAGGTTTCCTGAACTTTATGGCAAGCTTTGTCGATCAGAAGAGGATGGGAACTGCGGGGGGCATGGTGCAGAGATCGTTCTAGTGCCGTCCGCTTTTATGGTAAGAACCGGTCAAGCACATTGGGAAATTCTGTTGCGAGCACGCGCTATCGAGAACCAAGTATATATTGTCGCTGCAGCTCAAGTTGGAAATCATCATGAAGACTTTACACAAGGAGGGGGGCGCATATCGCATGGACATAGCATGATTATTAATCCCTGGGGAACAGTAGAAGCGCGACTGGGTGGCCATGAGGAAGGTGTAGTCCTTGCGTCCTTTAATCGACAGCTTTTAATAGACATTAGAAAAAATATGCCATGTCAAGCACATCGGCGACCTAATCTTTACATGTAAAATTTAATATTGTTATATACTCTGAGAAGAAGAATGTTTAGATCAATTTAATAATACACAGGAAAGGACCTCGCTCGCATTACAAAAAGTAAGGCACAAGGTTGCGATGTTGCACATCGTGGGACTCTTCCGGCTCTGGAACATCATGAAACAATTTAAAATCTCTCTTTAAATTTTCGTCAATTGCTAATATTGATGCCACATTCCCACATCGATAGCAGTAATTGGGTGCGCTCCACACGGTCACGAGATTCTTTTCGGGGAAATGGTATTTGTAACCTTCCATGACCAATTGATGTGCACGACATACAAGTTCCAATCCATTAGCATGGGTGAATTCTTTCGTGGCCCGGGAACCAAACAAATAGCCCGCACCACGCGGCGAAACCTTCCAACCTGTGATGTCCTCCGGATCACTCCACATCATATCCGAATAAGGACCTTCGTTGGGAATTTCTTGCACTCTCTCGAGAACTTGAATTTGGTCTACTGTGCGAAGAGATGGGGACAGGCCTCCATGAACACAAAAAATCTTTCCATCAATCAAAGCTGCTAAATTTAGATAGTCAAATACCTCAACGCAGTACTTCCAGGGATTTGCATTCCCGTATTTCCGTATGCATTCTTCATAGAATCCATAAATTTGAGTTATTTGGCGGGATTCGTGATTCCCGCGTAGAAGAGTTATGCAGTCGGGATATCTATATTACATATTAAAATGCGAATGAGAATCGTGAGACAAGAAAAAATAAATACAACAGAAACGAAAACCGCATGCACAATATTGATTATTTTCTTACCTGGCTTTTAAACAGAGCAGCATTTGAAAAGTTTCCACGCTGTTCCGACCTCGATCAACGAAATCACCCATGAAAACATAGTTCGTGTTAGGAGGCTCACCACCAGTCTTCAGTAATTCAAGAAGATCATAAAATTGACCATGAATATCACCGCATATCGTAACAGGGGCTCTAACAGGTTGTACATTTGCTTCCTCCATTAACAAATTTTTAACAATAAAGCAAAGACGCTTCAGGTCTGACTCGCTTATACATGAGCCGCTCTTCAGCTGCTCTATCCACTTTTCGAGCATTATATACTATAAAAATATGCTCCTGTGTATAAATTCGAGTAATTAGTAACGATAAACGTAGGTATCTTTCGAATGTAACGTAAATACTTTGAGGAATGTCATTCTTTCTTCTCTTTGCGTTTTAAACGAGTAAAATATTACAAAAGGCCATTTTCCAAAGGTGACATTTTCTGAAACATTTTACTCATAACCGTTGATTAGAACACGACTTCGCAAAATTTTAATCATATTTTCATATTGCAGAGTTTGTAACTTCTTTAAGTCTCGTTTGGGCTAATAATAAGCGGTTTACTCACAGTGACTTCTGGGCTTAGTGGCTTAATTAATTATGGTATTTTTTAGTTATTTTTTGTCTCAAAAACGAAATTATTTGAGAAAAATATTACTCTTGAGTTGTTTTTCAGTTTTTTGGGTGATTAGTTCATCTTTTGCATCTAATTCTACACAATCTTTATCTAAATCCACGACACAAAGCCGCCGGAGCATAACTGAGGAATCTATAGACTTGCAACTTACAAATACGTGTTACAACAACATATTCTTAGCGGAATGGTGGAGCTATGTGTGGTGTCATCGCACAGGTGTGAGACAGGTTCATTATAATCATCAAACGCAACGTGTTGAAGTCGAGAATAATCTTGGTGACTACGTCGCTGAAGAAAGTGAGGTTGATCATCAAATCTTTAGAAGCATTATACCCGATTGTGCTAACCCTCAAACAGGAGTTTTGCAGGCGCGATATGCCGAGGTATCTTTGGAATGCTGTGAAGAATCAGGTAGAAAAGTAGTTCATATCGAGGCCGCTGATAACGCAGGGGGAGCTGTAATAGCTAGTGTCTCAGAGCCCGTAGCGTGCTCCTACTACCTCATAGTATGTAGTCGCGTGATGTGTCAGAGCGAAACTGTCGCATCAATTTTAAAACAGAAAGAGTTAGAGAATGCGGCTGTGGACAAAGAAGTGCACAGAAAGACTTTACGTGAGATTCATTTGCAGAGGCAAGTGCAAGCCCAACGTGCCCATGAACGGGCCTTGCAAGACAGCAAAGTTATGTTGCATTCTGGCATCACAGACTTTTCAAAAGATATCAGCACTGAGAGCTCTCAAGACATTCAAGATGCTGAGGGGATCAGAGAATCCGAGAATCCCGATGCCGCATTACATCATCTAGATCTAAAAATGCTCGATGACTGGGAGAGCAGCAGCTACTATCGCGCTTCCGTTGAGCGGGATATACCGACCGAAACAGACCAGCTTGTCTTGCGAGAGCGGGTGAGGCAGATGTTTCAGAGGTCTTATGATGCTTATATGACGTTCGGTTATCCTGACTCTGAGCTCAGGCCTTTAACATGCGTGGGAGGGCCATTTGAATTGGTGAAGATACCGCTGGTAACTTTGATTGATACGCTAGACACACTAGTAGTCATGGGAAACTACACTGAATTCAAGCGTGCTGTAAATTTAGTTTTCGAACATTACAAAGAAAATAAATTCAATATTGATGTGAACGTTAGCGTGTTCGAGACGACAATCCGCGTGCTGGGAGGCTTACTCAGTGCCCATCAAATGGCAGTTGATGCCCAGCTCAGCATATATAATGAGCATGCAAACGAGAAATATAACGGCGGATTGTTAGAACTCGCTATTGATCTAGGTAATCGGCTTTTGCCGGCATTCAAGACCAATACAGGAATACCTTATGGTACGGTCAATCTCCGCAATGGTGTACCCCATGGAGAGACAGAAATCGCCTCAACAGCTGGTGCAGGAACTTTGATTGTAGAGTTCGAGGTTCTCTCTTCTCTGACACAGGATAGACGTTACGGCGATGCAGCGTATGCAGCTCTGGTAGGAATTTTCAATCGCCGATCGAACATAGGACTTGTGGGCAAGCATATCCATATCGACACAGGTGCCTGGGCTGAGAGCGTCAGTGGAATAGGCTCAAATAGTGATTCTTTCTATGAATATTTGTTGAAGGCATATTTGCTATTTCGAAACAAAGATTTGTATGTTATGTTTACAGCGACTTATTCAGCCATCAAAAGGTTTGTACAGCTTGGTGATTGGTTTACAGAAGTTGATATGTTTAATGGCAAATTGCGTCGACATCGTACTGAAAATCTGCATGCATTTTGGCCTGGCATGGAAGCAACTCTTGGCTTTTCTGAGTCGGGAGCCCGCACGTTGAACGCTTTTTACAGCGTTTGGAACGATTTGGGGTTTTTGCCGGAGGAATTGGACAATGTGCAGTGGTTACAAGGTAAACTCAGTGCAAATGTATACTATCCATTGCGCCCTGAACTCATTGAAAGCACCTATTTACAATATCGCACGACGCAAGATCGTTCTTGGTTAGTAGCGGGAGAAGTCTTTCTTGACAGTCTGGAACAAAAAACGCTAGCAGCCAATAACTGTGGGTATGCGTCTATTGGCAATGTGGAAACGGGTGCTCTAAAAGATGAAATGCCATCCTTTTTCTTATCTGAAACGTTAAAATACTTGTATTTGCTATTTGATGAGCATAATTTCGTCCATGGTCGCGACTATATTTTCAGCACAGAAGCGCACCTTTTTGATCCAAATCAGCTTGCACCAGTTTCGCGCTCATCCAGCACCTCTGCGATAAGGTCTGTTAATGGCACATATAATCAAGCTCATGTGTCGCCCCCTTCTGCACACAAAGCAGATGAACCTTTTCGGGTGACGACGGAATGGCAAGATCACCTATACGACGATGACGGAGAGCTGGTGGAATCCGGAATAACGAGTAGTAACAACAATACAAGTAATAAAGAACCAATTAACCCTATACCATTACTACCATTGAAATGTGCAAAGAAAGTGTGGTGGGATGTTTTGGATGGATATGTATTGAATTCCGTTGTTCCAGCGCAGCCACCTTCAGATGGCACTATCTCGCGTTCTAGTGGTGCCTCTCGTCTCAAGGATATCATGAACATTGAAACAAAAAAATTTAATCAATATCAGCGCTTGAAGCAGAGTCGGTCTACTACTCTTATCCGCACGATGTCTACAGAATCTGTTGCGACCACGCCGTCTGTTGATACCAAACCCGTAGAATCCACCGTAGTAACCGCTGTGCAGCCGAGCCCAACGAGCATATGGTCAATGCTCAGCTCTGCAGTCTTGTCCTTTGTGGCATATTTTACAGGATCTGAATACATAAGCCCTCTCGCAAACCCATTGATTTCATTCGAAGAAGGAGAATCAAAAGACGAGAACAAAGATCGCAAAATTGGCACAGAGTACAAAATGTATCACAGCTGGAATGCAGAATACACAAAACAAGCAGAAGCTGATATTCGTAAATATCATCGTATGACACGTATTTCCAATAGCCTTTATAATACAGCTAGAATTACAGAGCAATTAAGAGCACGAGGGCATCTGACTGCGGATCCGACTCCGATAAAAAAACTCGTTGCATCGGGTGATCTGCAGCGCCGTCCAAACTCTTGCTACCCCGAGGACGAGCCTATTATGAAAGGCCATCAGAACGCTTTACAAACAGTCGAAGTAAGCATGGGTATCCTTGGAGATTTTACGGTACATGTTTATGCAGATGGATTTGTCGTTTATAGCAAAAAGTTTGGCAATACACTTGAGATATCCAACATCGGGCAACCAATTATGTTAATTCGAGATTTCAATAAGACCAGCAGCAAGACGTTATTAGGGGACATTGCAGGTGATGTGATTGACTGTACTGTATCCGTTATATTTCCAAAAGTAACCGACAGTCATTTGACGGGAGATAGACAGCAAAATCATGAAAATACAATACCGCCGGATTGGGAACGTTCGTGCACCATCGCGTCTTTCGGACCCGCTCATGTTGCACAACCTATTGTGGCCAAATTATCTTCGAAGCATTATATGCCAATCGTAAATAAAGATAGCACAGATGGGTCTATCCCTTCTGAAAAAACTAGTAATAGCGCAGGAATTCAACAGTTAGATTCCCTTTGTGGAGAGAAAAGCCATGTAGGTCTACTGGACAGCCAAGCGGCACTACTCAGCTGGTGGGAAGGCTTGTTTGGGAAAGATGTGAAAATTGTTCCTCCTGTCTCAACAACGGCTGGATCTGAGAAGGAATCGACATTACCTTCCGCTGCGGCTGCTCCAGAGACATTCACGGTGAAAACCTCTTCAACTAAAACTGAACAGAACTCCAATTCTCTTGTCGAGGAAGTATATGGTCGTATTGCAATGGCGCGACGTGGTGAGTGTATGTTTGAAGAAAAGGCGGAGCTCGCATACGCCGCTGGAGCAAAAGCCCTTATTGTCGTGAACGACGACGACGGCCTGTTCGTCATGAGTGGCAAGAACACTGTGCCCGGCAAAACGACAGATCGCGATGAACCAAGAATGAGATATGGTACTATGCCTACAATCATGCTTGGAAACAAAGATGGTAAGGACCTTCAGCAGTTGCTAGCTGCTCATGCTGCAGCCCACAATGGCGCTGAAGCCGAAGTGCAGGTCCGAGTCAGTTCTGTTCCTATGCTTTTGAATTCACAATGGATGGGAGATTTCTCATTGCCTCAAATACGCATGAAAAGGAATGTAGTACATGTAGTTGGTCGTGATTGGGGTGCCATTCTCAGCAGTGCAACAGGACAAGAGTGGCAGTTATTTATCATGCCCAAAAATGACATGAACGCGTCTCCTCTATGGCCAACAACGGCACTAACTGAAAACAATCAACAAATTACGACTACTGCTGCGATGACAACTAATCCTGTTGAGCTATACAGACGTTCTATATCAAGACAATGTCCCGGGTTCTTGCAACATGGACGCTTTGGCATTACCGAGTCTGAGGAGGCTACTCAAGTAGCAGAGCCTAAACCTAGTGCAACGGATGAGGCTGTCATTTCTGCATTAAAATCTTCCCCAGTGACACTCAAGCTCAAGAAAAAGGCTTATTATTAATGTATTTATGTGCTAACTAATGTAATAAGTGACTTTTATAACCACTGGCTAACGGATTCGCTGTCCCATGAACAATTCCTGTAAATGCATCACCCGCAGAGGTGATTTAGAAATTGATTTATCTCTTTGAGTGCCATACAGTGCTATCGACGCTAAAGTTAGCTAATATCTGTCAGTGACCTACAACAAACTCGCAACATGCTTTATGGCTTTCAGCACCTCTGGCTTATGCGAATGCTCATCGTAAGCGTGCATGAGAGCTAGCATTATGCCTGCCGTGCGACTGGTACCGCATGATGATGAGTTTAGAGTGTGCTGTTTCTCTGATTCTTCAACTGGTGTCGCAGTTGGTACTTTATCTGGACTACATGTTGATGTCAATTTTTCTTCAGGTAAAGCACTTAAATTTGCTATTTCATCGTCATGCACTTGATGTTCAAGCACAATTTTTTTTATGTCTTTGCGAACAGATGACAAAAACTTAGAGGCACTGTTAAGATCACATATATTCAATGGTGGAATGTCGTCTGCGTCATGAGAA
>JACCDO010760867.1_pt1 | contig 14081 bp, 12 predicted proteins | sample 7446101 | NCBI WGS metagenome assembly JACCDO01 (sample SAMN15323440, study PRJNA562643) | freshwater metagenome | isolation source: river surface water | place: USA:Blue River Watershed | collected 2017-08-16
GTCGTGTATTGTTCATAGGATTTCGTCTTCATGTCTTCGATGATTTTGTCATAGCCCTTTGCTTGGTATTCACCGAGTGTCGTGTTATAGGTTTTGATGTGTTTGATGGGTTCTTCGACGGGGTTGCCGTTCATCTGAATTTGCGGATACGTAATCCTGGGTGATTGGTCTTGCGTATCCTCCGATTCGTCGGCAAAAATGTGTTCGGGAGAGGCAAAGGTATCGGGATAAATGCGGTAGGGGAACGTATAAGGGTTCTCGCCGCGGACATAGGAAATATATCCGGTGAGTTTGCGCATGAGAAGTTCTCGGCCGCCTTCGATGCCTTTCGCCGGGTCGGCGGGTTTGAAATAGCCGTCGGCGTCGAACACGTCGGTGATTTCGATGGTGGCGCGCTTGTCGTTGATATTCATGAGATTCGTCAGCCAGATGATTTCTTTGTAGGAATTGAACAGGGGCGTGGCGGACAAGAGTATCATACGCATGTTCTGGGAATATTTAGCGACTTGCATCAAGAGGAGGGCCGTCTTTTTGCGTTCTTGATTGTCATCGGCTAAACGTATGTTATGGACTTCGTCAATGATGAGGAGACGGTTGTCGAATTGTTCGCGCACGTATTTCACAAAGATTTTCTTGCGTTGTTCTCGTGACATGTTGTCGTAATGAGGATTTTTCTTGATGGCATTATAGATGTAATTCGAGAGTTGTCCGTAACCGATAAACAAATAATATTGATTGATGATGCGGCGGATAGAGGTGATGATTTTTTCGCGGGAAAGGCCTTTTAGATTCGTTGGATTGATTTCCTTTAGCAAGGCGTTGCCGATACTATTGTCCATGGCCCAGACGGCGTCGCCCATGTTTTCGGAGCCGGCGACCAGACGGAGTTTTCGTTCATCAAAAAGCTGCAGTTTGTAGTTGGCCTGGACGTTCGGCGAGGCCACCACAATAATACGTTGTGTAATATTCATTTGTTTCATGTAGGCGCGCATTTCCTCGGCAATACCGATGGAACTCAAGGTTTTTCCACTACCTAAACCGTGATAGAGTAATAGACTGTTGTAGGGGGTCTGGAGGGACATGAAATTTTTGACGAAAATCTGGTGTGGCATCAGTTCGAATCTGGCATTGCACATGATTTCGGCCTGTTTTTTGACGTCGTGGAGGGTGCCGTCGTATTGGGTGTCGGCAAACTCCTTGTGTTGCGCGATTTTTTGAGTGAATTTGGGGTCGTTGAGGTCGGGGTATAAAAAATCATAGGCGGACACCTCACCCTTCTGGTTTTGGTCATATTCGCGTTTTTCGGCGTCGAATAATTCGTCGTTGGATGCATTGTCGGCGGGTTCAGCTAAGGGAATTGGCATAGCTGTTACGGTTTGCTTTTTACGGGGTTGTGTAATAGTAGGAGCGGCAACATCGGCAACGGGAGCATCTGTTTTTTCGGGTATACATTCGCCCGTTTTGCGATGTTTGCGTGTCCCTTTTGGACATCGCGTTTTTTTGCTAGGTTTGTCGTCATCTTTTTTCTCAGCAGTCTTATTATCAGCTTTGTCCTCGGTTTTTTCAGCAGACTCTGCTTTATCATCCGCCTTTTCTTTGATGGGTATACATTCACCCGTTTTGCGATGTTTGCGTGTCCCTTGAGGACACCGCGTTTTTTTAGCAGGTTCCTGAACGACCGGTTCGACGGGTTCATCCATAGTGGTTTGTATAGGTGATGGCATAATGGTGAGTGCAGGGTCTAAATTACTGCGAAAATCCAAAGACAATGTGCTTTTTTTTCGACTATTATTTTTTTTAATTATTTTTGTTACCCCCGTATCCATGTTTGTATATAATAGTATAATATATTACTATTACGACTTTTAACATTCTAAACGCCGACCCAGGTGGGCGGCGTCTTTGAATGTTATTAGTCAACGTTACTTTATAACCGATAATTTGCCTTTTATACATCAATAATACTGCCTTTGGCAGAATTGTCGTATATAAATCGGCAATTAAAGGTTAAAAGGTGTACACTGTTTGCGTCAAAACTATTTGCGTCAAAAGCTTTTAACAATACACGAGTTTGTATTTTAGCAAACAAGCATGAATGTTTGAAATCAATTTGATTTTTTCTAAATTGTATGGTCTCATGGAAGTAATACATTGGTCGTAGGTCTTCCATGCAATATCACTCACTTCGGACGTTTCGTATTTCGTAGCCGTCGTCGAATAATCATAGGGCATATACATCAAATAATACTTGTGTTTATACGATTTATAATTCGACCCCGTAAAGATTTCTTCAAACGGTAATATATTGTGCACATTCTTCATGCGGCTAGGCGAATAGCCGGTTTCCTCTGAAAATTCGCGGACCGCACATTCATAATCTTTTTCTTGATAATTTCGGCGCCCCTTTGGAAACCCCCATTCGGGCTCGTGCCATGGACCATACTCTCGCGTTTCGTCAACAAGTGTTTCCAAAGAGTATGATTCACTTTTCGAAACAATCCCCGCTTTCAGCTGGTTAAATTTTTCTTTCGAAATAATTTCCTCGTTTTTGTATTGCGACGACAATTTTTCAGTTCCCCATACATCTTTCCATAAATCTTCGAATTCCAGCGTCAATAATTTCTCCTTTTCAAACACCGTCATTTGCTGTATCATATTCATAATGTAGGCTTTGTCAAAAATCGAATATTTGCCGCGCATAAAATCAATGTATCCTAAAGTATCTTTCCGACGTATCATCAAATATTCATACTTGTTATTGTGAACACGAAATGCTATAACACCAAAACTCGTAATCGGCACTTTGCAATGGTGAAATAGATGTCCATTTTTTCCACAATTATTACAAAACTGTTCATAATTCATATTCGGCAATTCTACATATATATAATCACTCGTTTCTATATAGTTTGCAATGTTATTTGACCCGGAAGTGTGGGGACCTCATTTTTGGTTTTTCATTCATACGCTGGCCTATGGTTATCCAGAAACGCCAAATGCAGTGACGAAGCGGAAATACTATGACTTTATACAAAACTTGCCCATTTTCATACCCAATCCACAAATAGGAGACAAATTTAGTCAAGTTCTCGATAAATATCCAGTATCGCCCTATTTAGACAATCGCGAATCGTTCATATTGTGGACCATATTCATACACAATAAAATAAACAAATCCATCGGGAAAGAACAAATGTCGGTCGAAGAGGCATGTGAACAATATGAATCTTCCTATAAATCAAAACCGATATATTTAGCCGAAAAATTCCACATCAAGAAACAATATTTGTATTTTGTCATCATATTGTTGTGCATGGTTCTCGTCTATGTGTATTATCCATCCACATGATGCACTTTTTTCTAGTGTTATAGTAGTATGAGATTCGAACTAGTATTATTCGGCATTGCCGCGTTCTTAATGGCAAATATATACACCGACGGAAAATATTTGAAATTAATGATTTCGTGGAAAAAATATTATCAAATGGCCGGCGTTGCTCTAGGCGCACTTATGATTTATTGGCTCATCAAAAAGAATCCGCTCTATGCACAAAAAATAATCACTACGTCGAATGACTATTTAAAGTATTTGCCCGTCGATAAAAACGCGGCCATGATGGTTGCGCCCGTTTTAGATTTCACGGCAAAACACGGGTTCAAAGACGAGCAATACAATGCCCCGGTAATGGAGATGCCACAAATTCGCCCCCATACATCGCAATATGAACGTATAGCACAATCGGGAAAAAAGGCTACGAAACGGTCGGTCAGTGAGACGAAAAAGAAATTCGTCGCCGCCAGTCAAAACTGGCATTGTGGAAAGTGCGCAAAACAATTACCCGCCTGGTTTGAGGTGGATCATAAAATACGATTAGAATATGGCGGAAGCAACCATGTGGATAATTTAGTCGCCCTATGTCGCGATTGTCACGGCGAAAAGACCGCTTTAGAAAATTTGTAAGATGTATTATTTTATATGCATACTATAAGATAATATGGGAAATAATTCAGATAAGTCATTCATAGAACATCCAAAAATACCGCATATCATAAGGGATTTCTTTTTTCAAATCAAATTACTATTATACAGAATAATGAAACTAAAATTATCCTTTGCTGCAAAATCAGGGTTATACAATGGCTTGATTTTTGCGCTGATTTATGGATTTGTTTCGCAACTTCTCTATGGGGTAACAGCACTTTTAGAGGGTATCGTTTTCGGGTTTATTTTCGGCTTTGTCACAGGTTCTCTCATTGGTGCAATTGTCGAGGCCCTGCCTCCCTTTGATTCCTATAACACCGGTCAAAAAATAGGCATCGGTATTGGATTTACTTTAGCATTTATTGCCTTTGTGGCCATTATTGGCATGATTGATGTTTATTTGCTGAACAACAACGTATATCAACTATTGATGCTCATATTTATGGTTTTTAAAAATATCGGTCCTGCAATCGGGTCGTTTTTTAAAAATGCTGGCAGTGGAATCGGCGATTTTTTTAAAGACTTTCTGAATACAGCGGCTTTAGGTGCAAACCAGCGAATCGAATTAATAGAATGCCTTAAAAAATATGCCATCATGCTGGGCGGAATTGCCTTTATTTCAGTCGTTTTGTATTATGCATCGCGTGACCCGGCCGCACTGACTACCAATACCAATTCCTACGCCTTGATGATTCTGATTCCAATGTTGATAAGTTTTTTCATTTTCTCGCCGCTGTTGCGCGCTGACGAATCCCCTTATTTAATCGCCCTAGGCGGAGGCGTTTTAATCACCATATTCGCCATGCTGTTGTATTATTCGTCGACCTGGAATTTGAATGCAGTCTATTATGGCGGATTTGTGATGCGTATTTTGTTGGCCACGATTATTATTGTCGGATTAGCCCTGTTTTTTAAACTGAATTCGGCAAACCTGAAAAAATTGCCCGGATGGTATGGTTTTTTCGCCAATTTGCTCTTTTTCATTCCTTGTTTGTTTAGTGATGCTATGCAATATTTGTTTCAACAAATACGTATAACACCAAGCGTCGTATTTCTGCTACTGGTCATTGAACTCGTCTTGATGGTTCTCTATATATTGCTACCACCCATATTGCAAAAAATATATTCCATGAATTCAACGTCTTTGCTGTCGAAACCTGTATTTTTAAATCGCGAAATCACCATTGCCAATAGCGAACGATTTTTATACAAACCCATGTCCGATAGTGTTGCACATGCGAGCAATGACGAACTCTATCGCCGTAATTATTCCATGACCATGTGGGTATATTTGAATCCGCAACCGTCTTCGAATGCGGCGTATGTGAAAGAAACGATCATATTCGATTATGGAAACGGAAAACCGAAACTAGCCTATAAAAACGATTCGGGAAACAAACGTCAAAAAGACACCGATATATATGTGGTCTATTTTACAAACAATGGCGAAAATATGAGTTATGAGCTCAGCTTGCCAAATCAAAAATGGAACTATTTCGCATTTAATTTCTTTGATTCCAAAGTGGATTTATACGTGAATGGAAGTTTAGCGCGAACAATTACATATACCGATAATATTCCGGTTTATTCTCCCATTGATATTGTAATTGTAGGAAGTGACAATGGTTTAGATGGTTCCATTTGCAACGTCAATTATTATACAGAACCATTAACGAGTTCAAAAATCACCGACACTTATAATTTGTTGATGTTGAAAAATCCACCAACGGATTATGTGAAATAATTTTGTCCAGGTAGTATATAAAATGGATACTATTGTCATTGTGTTAATTATTGTTATTATTTTGCTGGTATTTTTCTTATATAAAGCGTCAAAGAAATCATCCTCTTCGTCTACTTTGTATAATTTAAACAATTCGAATACTTCGATTGTCAACAGTGATTTATCCAACCCTACTTCTTACGCGTTTTCCTATGAATCATGGATATATGTCAATACCTGGAACAATACAAATGACAAGGTATTTTATTATGCATCTCCATCGGGAACCACCGACCTTGCCAATTCAAATACCGTCATTAGTTTAACACTTGGTAAAACAACCCCAACCTTATATTGCAAATTGAATTCCAGCGCAACCAATATTTCGAATCCACCCATTGTAGTGACTACCAATTTCCCAATTCAAAAATGGGTCTATGTAGTCATTAGTGTAGATTCTCAAGTCGTGGATTGTTATTTAGACGGAAAATTAATCAAATCTACAAAACTTCGCGCTTTACCAAATACAAGTCCATCCTATGATGTTAATTTCGGCGTATGCGATGCATACATTACTGGGTTCAAACGCAATGCCAATGCAGTAAATCCACAAACCGTATGGTCGAATTACATGTCGGGTAATGGATATTCCGGTAATTCTTATGGTATGAATGTTGCCATCACAAAAGATAACGTTACAATGAGTGAAGTTAGTTATTAGACGCATTTGCAAAAATAATTTAGTATGTTATAGTATATACTAAATTATGGAACAGGAACAATCAAATACTTTTGGAAATATACAAAAATCTTTAACGGATACCTATAATAGTGCCGCCGAATCTGTGTCAAATACATACAATACTGCCGCCGAATCCGCTTCCAGTATGTATAACAATGCCGCTGAATCTACCGCCGGACCCATGTCGTCCATCAATGAATCGATTGCGGGGGTGCAAGATTCTTTCAACAATACGATGAATGAATTTTCAAATAAAAGTGTCGGCCAAGCGAGTGCCGAATTTTTAGAATCAAACAGTATCATCGCCCGTTTCGCTTTTATATTGATTGTGGTCATTATTTTCATGATTTTATTACGTTTAGGCATATGGTTAATCGGCTATTTCTCCCAACCTTCCGAAAGTCCTTATTTAGTAAGTGGAATGATTAGTGGAACCGATTCGCAACAAATCAAACAAGACCCGAAGGATTCGGACTCAATCACCTTGTTACGTTCCAACAATCAACCAGGCGGTATTGAATATACCTGGTCGGTGTGGTTAAATATAACCGATATCAATAACAGCACGGATGTTACCACCGGAACGGTATATCAACATATTTTTAACAAGGGTAACAATACCTATGGCACCAACGGCATTGCCACTGTCAACAATGCACCTGGTCTATATTTAAGTAATTCCACCAATCCTACCCTACGCGTGATTATGAATACCGTCGTCGATGAACCAGGAGGAGCGCAATTTATTGACATTGACAACATCCCTTTGAAACGGTGGTTCAATGTCATGATTCGTTTAACCAATAAAAATTTAGACGTCTATATGAACGGTATTATTACCGGACGTTTGACCTTTAACGTAGTCCCAAAACAAAATTATCAAGACGTTTTCGTCTGCCAAAATTCCGGATTTTCGGGAAATTTATCGGATTTACGGTATTATAGTCGTTCCTTGAATATTTTCGACATCAATAGCATTGTAATGAGTGGTCCAAACTTGAATACCAGCAGTAGGAGCTCTTCCGCGAATTCAAACAGTGGAGGATATACCTATTTGTCTTCTTCCTGGTATACCAATAAAATGTAATACTCCATGTCTTTTTGTGTAATAGTATCTATTACACAAAGTTCCCTCAAATTTATTTTTTTGTTGTTTTGTTGTTTTTATACTAATGATGGGTAACTGGCTTCTAATAAGACGCCGCATTGTCCTGCGCCTGAATTATATGAAGAACCGCGACCTAATAAAATGTATCCGTCCAAACCCCAGGAAGTTCCCCACGAGTTTTTCACCTTGTAGTAGTCCGAACCACTTTCTGTGCCATATCCGACGACTAATACGCCGTGGTCTAAATTGGTTCCGCAATTTCCAGTAAATACACCGGATTTATACAATTGAAACGAGGCTTGGTCTGCTTCAATGGCGACGGAAACGGGTTGTTTGGATAATGCCGTCATCATGGCAGTGTCTGAACTGGCAGTCACATCTACATAACTCTGGACTTTGCTTTTTGAATTCACCGAACAAGTGGTGGTGCAAGTTCCAGCGGTTTCGGTGGTTCCGGAAACATAGGGATAGGAAGATTCACTACATAATCCACCGTTGGAATGAATCCAGTTGAACGCATTGTCCATCAATCCACCGTTGCAGCCGTGGTCACGACCGCCGTTTTTCCAGTTGTCGCAGTCGACGAGTTGTTGCTCGGAAAAACTCAACAATTCGCCGTATGTCACAAAATACGCACCTTCTAAGGAGCCAGTGGTAGAAAAGGACCAACATGAACCGCATTGTCCCTGGTCTTTTACAGGGGTAACGGCGCCTAAATCTACCCAATCAATCGACGATGGTAAACTAGACAATTCTACATTGTTTTCCATTTTGACAACGATGGATTCGGTATTTAAAAATCCACGTAAATTTTCGGTCATTTTTTCATTTGAAAAACCCAAATATTCTTTGAACTCAACCGAGTCCATACCGGAGAATTGATTGTGACCTAATACATAGGTCAAATTTTGCGCATTGGTGGTTTCGATGAATTTGTCGTTCGCCGACCATTTTGCATATACTTGCATTTTATGGGCTTCGTCTCTAAAACGAATTTTAAATGTATCTGCCCATGCATGAAATCTATCTAGAAAATTGGACCCATTGACGAATCCGCACAAAGTTAAAATGAACACAAATGCAATCATTTTATATTATACAACTATATAATTATTTCTATATTGTTTGTGAAAAATATTTCACACACTAGTATAAGTATGACCACAAATATTGCATGTGATGTAATTACTCAATTACGCAAAAGTAGAAAGGCGGTTACCAAACCAATACGTATGGATATTTTAGCGTCATCGCCTTATCCAACGTATACGCAAGAACAATTGAATATGCGACGAAAAGCGGAAATACTGCAATATAAATCAACCAATCAAAATTCAAAACAAAATGGGATTACCAAAGCACAAACCTATAGTCAAATTGCTAACGGAACCTATCAAAATACAAATCAAAACGGTGTCATAAAAACAACGGTTAGAAAGGGAATCATCGACCGAACTGTATGCTCTGAGACGATTGTGTATAGACCGACCACTTCATCTGATGTGCCCGGTCCTGTGCAATTATTATATTTGGACCCGTCTATACCATTGTATAACTATTCGACTGACCGCACCTATAATATTTATGAGACTATCGACGACACCAAGTGGAACATTACCTTTGATTATGATGTAAAATGTGATATAGAAAATGCAGCCGAGGTCTATGTTGCCTCTATTTTTATTCGCGATGGTATCGATTCCGACCAATATACCTTCTCATTGACGGTTCCGGTATCTATTCAATTCACTGGCAAAAACAATAGTACCACGGATTATGATTTAGATTTTTCGCGAAATGTAGTGGAACTTTATATAAAAAGTGCTACATGTATGGTTTATTACGAAGATTATTCACTAAATAATACATCTGTTGCTCGACCGGTATATCCAACCGCCTATTATAGTAACTTACGAGACGTATCATTGAATACCATTGATTCCGGCAGCTCGGAATTTAATGGAAATGTATTTATAGGATATATTACATTTGGTAACATTAGTTTATACACGAGTTCCGGATATTCTTACGATTTTAAAATAAAAATGAATGGCGCGTTAAACGTCAATGATACATCTTATTTCCAGTCCGACTATTTTGAATCCATGAATTATTATGCCATTTTTAATTCGCAAACCGCAGATAGTTCTTCAAATTGTATTATATCATTCGATAATTCGAATATATCTCGCGTATTTTCTATGAGTGGAACAAATCAATACAATCAAACGTATAGAAGCACATATACCATAGTCACTGGAAATGCAATTACAAGTAGCACCAGTTCATTTGACCCAACTACCATCGCCGTGTCTAATATATTTACTCCAACGACTAATGAAAGTCCATTGATTCAAAATGGAAATACCGTCATTTCAAATTTACTATATCCAAAAACCGGTTATTTGAACAATAATCAATCCTATTATGGCAGCAAAACGACATTTACATTGAATGGAACGACAATGACCGTCAAAAGTGATGGTGACCCTTATCCTGCCAAATGTGGTGCCCCTTCTGGTTATTTAGGCTCTGACCCAACCAATAACATCGGCCTTCGCATCTGGTATGATGACCCCAATCCATTGTTAGAAGCAAAAGAAGGTTATTCGTTCACCTATCGCGGCGGAACATTTATTTCTGCCCCATCCATATATTATTCGAGAGGGGGTGTGCAAGGTATGTTTGCCAATGGTGTTTCCGTCTTTTCTCCACAAGGCGGAACCAGTTTACCGGAAATTGAAATGACATCCAACGACAATTTTTATTTAAATGCCTTTTATTATATCGTCTTTTTAGGCAAAGACAAGGCGACCGGTCATCCCGAAGAAACCGGACAATATCATTACCATACAGGAGCATTCTTATACAATGCGTGGAACAATGCTACATTTTACAATTCAAACGCCTATTACGGGTCTACGTATTACACATTGCCAGCTACCACCACTTATTCAAAAACCTACTTTTCGGACAACAATTCCGGCGCCACTGACCATATGCGATTTGCAGACGGGCATTCGAAAATCGTCGGATTCCTCTTTGATGGATATCCTATTTATGGACCCTTCGGCTATGCGTCCGCCATGTCTTCCACCAGTGGCACTACCATTATGACGAGTAGTTATGCATTGTCTAGCACAAAAGTCGCCAATCGTCCATATGAGTTTACAGATAGCGTCACCATAAACATAAATGCACTCGCAAACATGCTAGGACACCCACATAGTTACTATAACGATTCAACCCGTCAAACGCTCGATTTCGGAAACGGTGCCTATATCAACGACTATATATATACCGCCGGTTCTGGAACATTAGACGAATGCAATGGCCGCTATTGTGTTACACCTGATTATCCAAACGGCACCTACGCCTATTTTTTAACACTCGATGCAGCCAGTGGAACCCCAAAGTATCCTTATATTATAGGAAATTATTCAAAACAAGTCGTCTCATTTACTACGATTTGATTATACTAGAGATGTGCATTATGGATTTGCAATATCGAATTCCAGTTCATCGATTTTATTAATCAATATATAACACATGTATTCAAATCGCCCCCACATATACATTGCAGTATCATAACTATGGATGACTTCGTCGTTTGACGATGAATAATAGATGTATCTATCGAATATTCTACGCGGATGTTTTAAATATTCTGGATAGTCGCACTCGATTTCATCGCGTAACAAAAGGACCTTTTCGTATAACTTTTTACATAATACTAGGAATCGTTCGTATTTAGCAAGGAGTTCATCCGAAAAAGAGATTTGTATTTGCCCAGGATTTCCGCATGCATATTCGGCGGCCATTTTAGAAAAACGGATGGTTTCTTTGAACCAATCGAATTCGGCAAGGATGGCGCGACTGATTTCACACTGACGATTCGAATACATGTAGTATTTGATTTTATTGAGCATTTGCACTGAGCCGACTGGTTCCGGGTCGATTTGTTGCATACTCGCTTCTATTTGTAATTCTTGCTCTAGATTCGCGGTTTGACTTTCCGACAGCGTCGTTTGTGAATAGGTTCCACCACGCACATGGTCAATACCGTAATAACTCATGTATTGTTTGACATAATAGTCAATGGCTAGCAAACTGGTTACAGTGACCATTTCTATAACACATTTAGGTGGATTGGTTTTTGCGAAATCATAGATGCTTTTGCATTCTTCGAATAAGTCATCATTCAATGTTTTGCTAGATGTGTGTATGAGAACATTGTCGTTTTCTAATAAAATAGCGTGTAGGTTATACATCGTATATACACATAAATAGCAAGTTTTTATGTGTATTTGTGAATAATCATTATTTAGGTGGAGGTTGATTATTGGATGGAGGTGGAGGTTGATTATTGGATGGAGGTGGAGGATGGTGGTTGTTTTGTGGTGGATAATTTACAATCGCTGGTGGAGGAACGGGTGGAGGTGGGAACCATCCGCCAAAGAAACTACCAGGGGTATAAACTGGTGGTGGCGGAGGAATAGGACGATAAGGTGCATTCGGAGTCAATACTGGATTTAGGCACATTTTTTGCGAAGGGTATACTTGTCCCGACAAACATTTGTCTTGTTCGGTCACGGCAATGCATCCACGACGACCTTGATATTCACCGACTAAACACCATCCGGCTTTGTTCGTGGCAATCGGATTTTGAATAGGGTTTTCACTCGAATCGGGAGCTGGACTAGCCATGGATATGCCCGAACTATTTAGCGCATTGTCTAAACTCGTTTTTGCTTGCCAGTTCACATTTCCTTGACTCGCATCTTTCAATATATTTCCAACGGAATGTACAGTTCCTTCGGCAATATCAATACCGGTTTTTGCGGTGTCACCTGCAATATCCGCGGTCTTGTTAATCAATGTTCCTGCGGTATATCCAAAAATAGACAAAATTTGTGCGACTAAAGGACCGAAAATTGCCATAATGGTTTGAATGACGTTGCCAAAGATGAACAATAGATTTATGCCTAAAAATGAGAAAATCAATAATACCGACAATATTATGATTAATACATTTTGAGTGCTAAATACATTTCCAGTCGGTTCCGGACGTAATGTTTCAACAGAATTTTGAGAATCCATTATACTACACCGAGATATATATATTCTTAGAAAAAGTCATGGCAACTTCGTTCAAATAATGTTTTCTTTTTATAATTACATAATAAAACATGGGCGTTTTTAATTTTATGGAATCATTCTTTTTTATAAGTTTAGGAATCACGTTTTTACTGATTATTATGCTGGTGTATCATTTTAAACAGCGCATCATGGCATTAGAACATAAACATGATACGATGTTTGAAATCGTGAATAATGTTGTGAAACAGTTGCGCAATATGCAAACGACTATACAACATTTAGGCGACCCCCAACCGTTTATCATTAGCCATCCGACATATACACCCGCTCAACCGGCATTTGAATCCATACAAATTGCCGGTGTAGAATCCACTGATAATGATGACGAGACCTCTGCTTCGGAAAGTGACGAAGATTCCGACGACGAGACCTCTGAATCGGACACTGACGAAGAAGATTCCGATGACGAGACCTCTGCCTCGGAGAGTGACGAAGAAGAACCCGTAGAAACCATAGTGGTTGATGAATTACCTAAAGAGAACATAATCGTAGAACCAGTGGTCCAGGAAGATAAAATACTTATCCGAAAAAGTGATGGGTCCGTCAGTGCTTTAGACGAATCATCAAGTGCTTTAGCCGATTCCAAAGATAAATACAAAAAAATGACATTAGCGGCTCTGAAAACAGTAGCACTCGAAAAGGGACTGGTCACCGATGCGAGCAAAATGAAAAAACCAGAATTGCTTAAATTATTAGAGGCGCATAACGAATAATATATATATTTAGTGTATATAACACTACATATATGTCAGGAGTCGATTATCATTCAGCCTATCCTACATTTCCCGAATCAACCTATGGCTTTCAAACCCACAATTTATATAAAGATTTTCCGCCCTTCATGAATGACGGTCGTGTTCTAGTTGCTTCCTGGGAACAAGAATCCGTTACCAACAAAAATTTAGTCGAATCATCCGGTGCCAAATCAAACTGGGCCTACCGCAAATTCTTGACCGAAAATGCCAAAGCATTGATTCAACGCAATCAATCCGAATCCCTAAATGACATTGGTTACATTGCCCGTTTTGCCCAAATGCCACCTCAACCTTCTCCTCATCCTCATTTTTATAAATCCTATTTAGACAACTCCACCCCACGTGGATACCAAACCAGCGATTTAAAGGAATTGTATTTGTCACGTGAGCAATTGAATGCTCGTAAAATGGCCCCAGTCATTCGTCAATAATCATCTATGACACAGTGTTATAGATGATTTGTTATGGGGCCGCTGGCGCCAAACGCCGGGAATTTAGGCGACCGGTTCTGAAACGGATTCGGTAACGGATTCGGTAACGGATTCGTTCACAGATTCGGTAACGGATTCGTTCACAGATTCGGTAACGGATTCGTTCACAGATTCGGTAAC
>JACCDO010437383.1_pt1 | contig 14077 bp, 16 predicted proteins | sample 7446101 | NCBI WGS metagenome assembly JACCDO01 (sample SAMN15323440, study PRJNA562643) | freshwater metagenome | isolation source: river surface water | place: USA:Blue River Watershed | collected 2017-08-16
CCTGCGCCTGTCGCAGAGGTGGAGCGCTACCTGCCGAACGAGAGCCAAGCACTCCTGTTCGAGACGCTTGAGCGTGAGTTGACGCTCCTCGGTGGGGTCGAAGCAGTGTTGGATAAGTTCCCCGCCGAGGTGGTCAGAGAGTTTCATATCCTCCAAGCGATGAGCGGAGAGCAGCGCATCAAGGCCGCACATCTGAAACCCAACAGCGTATTCGTCACAACCAAGCTGCATCTGACGCTGATCGGTGTGCTCGTGCTCGCTTGGCGTAAGGTCACGCTAGAGGGGGCTGTGCGGACAAGAATAATCCTCAAAGGGCTGCCGACCTTGTTCTATAAGATCGGCAATAAGACGCACCACCACAACATCATCGCAGCGATCAGCAAGCACTTGTAGAGATGACCGACTTCACCCTCAACGACCTACAGCGCGCCGTCATCGGTGGTCTCCGCCGCCGAGACACCATCATCGCGGCGCGCTGTGGTTGGGGGTCAGGCAAGACTACATCTCTCATCTTCGCGCTGTGGTTCATCGCCAAGACGCGACCTGGCACCACCTCACTCCTCATCACCGACACGACGCCACGCTATAACAGCGTGCTCATGCCCGAGATCGAGAAGTGGCTCGCGCCTCGTGGATGGACCTACAACCACACGCTCCACAAGTGGACTGACACGCATTCGGGCTCATCGGTCATCTGTCGGTCGTACTATCGCCCAGGCACTCGTGACGCCTCGCACAACCCCCTAGAGGGTATCAATGTGACAAGCGGTGTGGCGTTCATCGACGAGTGTCAGACGCTTGGTCCCGAGGTGGCGCACAAGGCGCTAGGGCGCCTCCGCTCAGGTCCATCTCCCACGCTCGTCTTGGTCGGGCTCCCCGTGGTCGATGCGTGGTGGTGCAAGATGGCAGAGCAGGCGGGCCACCTCCCTCTGCTGTTCAGCTCGTATGTCAACCAAGACAACCTCTCGGCTGAGTGGTTCGAGGCGACCAAGCTCCTCCCACCTGACGAGCGCGAGGCGATGGTGATGAACCGACCGCGCCCTCCCTCGGGCTTGGTCTATAACGAGTGGAGCGAGGACACGCATGTCATCAGCGGTTGGTCGTATCGCCCTGAGATGACAGGGCGCATCGCCATCGATTGGGGCTTCCGCAAGCCAGCGGTCGTCATCATGGCGTATGACGAGGCGCTTGACGCGACTGTTGTCCTCAAGGAGATCAACCCTCAAGAGGTGACGGTGGATCAGCTCGCGCGCCTCATCTTGGCGGTGGCATGGCCACGAGCTCACCAAGCCTCGGCACCTGGTCCGCGCATCTGGCTCGACACGGGGGTCGCCGACAAGGCAGGTCACGCCCGCAACGACCAAACAGGCAGGAGCGCCTTCGCTGTCCTCTCTCGCCCCATCGATGAGGGGGGTATAGGTTTACCCCTCCGCTCGACTACTGACCCCGTTCGCGTGGACATCCTCAACGGTGTGCAGAAGCTCAAGCGCGCCCTCGCTCGCAAGCAGTACCTCATGACCCGAGAGGCGTGGGAGGCAGGGGAGCGCGCTCTGGGCAACTCGCTGAGGAAGGCGCTGCTCTCCTATGCTTGGGACACGACTGAGCAGCCGAAGAAGGATGGGCGCGAGGACCCTCTCGACGCGCTGAGGTACGACTGCATCTTCCACTACTGGGCTGATGTGGTCGGCAGGTATCAGTCACGCGCCACGACACTAGACAAGAGCCGTCGAAATGCGCGACCCTCCTCAGCCGTGTTCTAACACCAAGGAGGGCAACATGAGCGACCTGACCGTGACCACCATCGAGGAGCATGTAGTGCTCATCATCTTGGCGTCGGTGATCAGCTTCGGTGCCACCGAGGTCATCAAGCCGTTCGTCTCCATCTTGGCAGACGACCGTGAGCGCCGCCGCGCCATCGTGCGTCTGCTCGCCATCGTGAGCGGTGCGGTGGTCGGCTACACCCTCGGCCCCAAGTGGGTCGATATCTGGTTCGGGGCGGGCGCAGGCACGCTCAACGCTTGGCTCGTCGCCGTGCTCAAGAAGAAGGTGGAGGAGCGCCTTCATGTCACCCTCGACAAGACCCCACCTCCCACCAAGCCAAGCAAGAAGCCCGAGGAGACAGACGATGAGCAGCGTTAATCATCCCCCTCACTATCACGCCCAGAGTGGCGTCGAGGTCATTGCCGCTATCGAGGCGTGGGATCTCAACTTCAACCTCGGAAACGTGGTCAAGTATGTGGCGCGCGCAGGTCACAAGCTCGACCGCCTTGAGGACCTTGAGAAGGCGCTTTGGTATCTGACGCGCGAGGTGGAGTATGCGCGCAAGGAGGAGGCCCGCCGTGCTGGTCGATGATCCGCGCCCCATCTACTGCCCCGTCTGTGGACAGCTCACAGCGGTCAAGAACGAGCGCATCGTGCCTCACCTGTCGGGCATGACGCGAGGCTACTGCACAGGCACATCGACCAAGGTCACGCACTACAAGCCAGGCGACTTCGACGCGCAAGGCAAGTGGAAGGATGATGATGAAGCCGACACACAAGACCCATGACCTGCGCGCTCGACTGCGTGAGCATGTGCCTCTTGAGCCTGAGCATGAGCTCCACGCGCAGAGCCTCGCCCTCCTCGCTGAGATCGAGGCGGCCCTCGATGAGGCTGACGAGAAAGCCAAGACCACCAACAAGGAGACAGCTAATGAATAAGCTCATGTGGTTCATCCACAACACCATCAGCCATCCCATCTCGGGCTTCCTGTTCCTGTTCGGTCTCGACAAGGCGGGCGCATGGGTCCACGACATCACCCTGCCATCTGGCTTCCTCGATGTGCCTCAAGGCTTTGTGGTGGAGCGAGTGGTTGACCTCGATGAGGCGGGAAGTATCAAGACTGTTGACAAGGTTGAGAGCACTCATCAATAGTGCAAGCTAGAACTCATTGGACTCCTCGACGGCACATCATCAGCACCACCTCACCGTCGAGGCGCTATGGACTATTCAGAGATAGACGATACCCCGAGGCACATGCGCGCCTTGCATCCGCGCTTTGTCACGCGCGGCATCAGTGGCACTCAGCTCTCAGGCGGTGTCATCTCTGGGTATGAGCGCAACGTTCAGCTCACAGGGCTCAACTGGGTCACTGAGGCAGAGGACATGCTGCGGACTGACCCCGTTGTCAGGCGCTCATGGCACATGCTCCGTCAGACCCTCCTCTCTGCGACATGGCGCTTCATGCCTGCCGATGACGCGGACCCTGTCGCGCTCGAGCTTGCCCGCTACGCCAACGAGGCGTTCGGGCTCGATGGGTACTCGGGGCAGATGTCGCTCTCGTGGGAGGCGCAACTCAGCTATCTCTTTGAGTTCGTGCCTGTCGGCTATCGCTACGCCGAGGAGGTGTATCGCGTAGGCCCAGATGAGAACGGCAAGGTCAAGGTGTGGCTCGACCACTACGCCGACCGAGAGCCATCAGCTCATATGCGGTGGCTGTCTCGTGATAATCAGAACCTCGATGGCGTCTTGCAGAACATGGTCGGCATCGGCAAGACCCCTGAGCCGATACCTGCCAACAAGCTCCTCCTGCTCACGCTGAACCGCACAGGCTCGAACTTCGAGGGCGCTGGCATGCTTCGCCCTGTGTGGTGGTGGTGGAGGACCAAACAGCGCGTAGCTAACCTCATGTGTGTTGGCGTTGACCGGTGGGCGATACCTGCGCCCAAGGTCAAGGTCGATCGCTCCAAGGCAGAGCTCGCAGGGCTCTCAGACGCTGACATCAACGCGATGGTTGACGAGGCAGAGAGCCAAGCGCAGGCGTTCTTGTCGGCAGAGCAGAGCTATCTCATTGAGAACAATGTGGTCAGCTTTGACAACTACGCCGCCGCGCCAAACCTCTATGCTCAAGGTCCTCTCGACATCATCCGAGAGTGCGATAATCAGATCAGTCAAGCCTTCCTAGCGCAGTTCGCCAACCTGGGCATCAGCGACACAGGCTCGAGGTCGGTCGGTGAGGTTCACCTGTCCGTGTTCAGACGCGCGGCAATCAACCTCTGTGACCTGGTGGCGTCTGCGGTCAACGGTGTCGACCGCCGAGGCGCAGGGACCATCGGGCGCTTGATCGCGTTCAACTATGGGCCTGTGGACCCCTCGAAGCTCCCTCGCCTTCAGCACACGGGTCTAGACACAGATGACCTGGCTGAGTCGTTGGGGATGTTGCCTGCGCTCGTGCAGGCTGGGCTCCTCACTCCTGACAACAACCTTGAGCGCGCCATCCGTGAGCGCCTCGGTGCAGGTGAGCTTCCCGAGGAGGCAGAGCGCGCGCCCATTCAGCGCACCGCGCCCTCACCTGTCGCGGCACTCGCAGAGCAGCTCATCAAGAGGAGGCGTGATGGTAGCCAAGGCTAAACAGCGCGCGCTCCTCGTCGGCTACACTTGGGCAGTGCCTGAGAAGTACGCACACATCGACTTCACGCCCCCCAAGGGCGCACAAGAAGCCGCCGCTCGCGCTCTCCGCAAGCGTGCCGAGGCGCCCCCCTCACAGCGTGGGATGACGCCTGTAGGCTTGGCTCGCGCTCGTGACCTGTCGGCTGGGCGTCGTCTCTCCCCTGATACTCTGCGTCGCATGCTTGCCTACTTCACGCGCCACGAGATCGACAAGCAGGGCTCGACTTGGGATGACTATGGCCCAGGTCGACAGGCTTGGGATGGTTGGGGCGGTGATGCGGGCTATGCGTGGGCTCGAAAGGTGGTCGGTCAGATGAACGCTGCTGATGAGAAGGTGACGACCCTACGCGCCTACGGTGAGGCGGTGCAGATGGCATCGACCGCCACCTATGACATCCCCGAGGGGCTGACCCTCGGCAAACCATTTAAGACGCTCGCCATCGGACAGGTCAGCGCGCGCCTCAGCGGTGAGACGCTAGGGGAGGTTGACGCCTCCCTCTGCGCGGAGCTCCTGCGCGTCTATCGTGAGCGGCGTCTTGAGGACCCTGTGATCATCGATTGGCAGCATGCGTCATCACCGTTCAATCCTGGCACACCTGCTCCTCCTGATGTTGGTGGCGCTCTCGGTCTCGTTGTTGATCTTGAGATGCGCGCCGATGGTCTCTACGCGACCCCTGCCTACAACGAGCGCGGGCTCAAGGTGGTGCAGGATGCAGGCGGTGTCCTGTGGTCCTCGCCCGAGTATGTCACGGGCAACATCTTTAGCCGTGACGGCGGCAAGAAGGTCGGGAGCGCGCAGCTCCTCGCAATCACTCTCACCCCTCGCCCTGCTCAGAGCAACGCCTCAATCGACAGGGTCACACTCAAGGAGACGCTACAGATGGACAACATCGCCGAGATGTCGCCCGAAGATCTCAAGGCCGCGCTCGTCGCCAAAGACGCGATGGTCAAAGAGCTTGAGCAGAAGATCGCCGATATGCAGGCACAGGCCGAGGCCTCCCTCAAGGCAGAGATGCCCGTCGAGGAGATGAAGCCTGAGATGCCCGAGGAGGAGGAGGAGAAGCCAGCCGTGGTTGTTGTCGATGGCGAGTACAACAAGCCTAAGATGATGAGCGAGGCGACCCTCATGTCTGAGATCAACGCCCTCCGCGCCACCAACAAGCAGCTGTCCGAGAAGCTCGCCGCCATCGATGCGGAGAAGCGCGCCATCGAGCGTCGTGAGGCTGTGACCGCTCTCCTGCGTGAGGGCAAGGTCAGTCCCGCAGAGCAGGCGGCGGTCGAGGCAGCGTTCGATGCCAAGACCACTCAGCCCATCTTCTGGAAGATGTTCAGCGAGCGCCCTGCCAACAGCGCGGTCCCCCTCAACGAGGTGGGTCATGGCGCGTCTGGTCAGGAGCTCACGCGCGCGTCTCTCGCAGAGCAGGTCAAGGCGCTCGCCGCTGAGAAGCACATCAGCTTCAGCGAGGCGCTCAACCTCTTCCGCACCACCAACCCCGATCAATACCTCGCAGTCTACGGAGCCTAACCATGGAGCTTCAGAACATCGTCAAGTCCTTCGTCTGTGCCTCGGCTGTGACCGAGTTCGCCATCGTCGCCATCGACTCCAACGGCAAGATCGCTGTGGCCACCGACGCTACCTCTCCTGCTGTCGTGGGCGTGGCCCAGCGTGCGGCGTCTGCGGGTCAGACCGTTGAGGTGTGCGTGTTCGGTCTCACTCGCGTCATCGCTGGTGGCTCGCTGACCTTCGTCACCACGCCTCTCCTCGCTGTCACCACCGCAGGCAAGGTCAAGAGCGGTCTGACCGCTGGCGACTATGCCGTGGCGCGCGTGCTCCCCAACATCAATCAGACGAGCGCCGCCGCCAACGCGCAGCTCCTCGCCTTCTTCTTCGGTCCCGTGACCGTCAACGCCTAAGGAGTCCTAGATGGCCAGCTCATATAGCAATCTCCATCCCGTAGACCAGATCCTCAGCTCGCTTGTCGTCGAGGCGGTGCCCTCAGACAGCCAGCTCATCGCTGACAAGCTCTTTGAGTCGGTCAAGATCCCTGAGCGCTCAGGCACTCTCCTCATCGAGCAGACGCGCAACTTCATGGGCGCAGGCGCAGGTCTCGACCTCGAGCGCGCTCCTGGCGCTGACCGTGTCTCCATCGGTGGTTTCGACCGCTCCTCGACGACCTTCAAGGCGCTCATCTACAGCGCCAAGGACTCCATCGCGATGGAGGACATCATCGACTCTCAGTATCCTGGGAGCGAGGAGCAGCGCATCGCCAAGAAGGTCGCTCGCGTGATGAAGCTCGCCAAGGAGAAGCGCGCCGCTGACCTCCTGTTCGGCACCTCCAACTTCAGCAACAACACCTCCACCTCTGCGTTCGGTGGCAAGTTCAACGCGAGCGGTGCGGAGCCTCTGAGCTACCTGCATCAGCTCAAGGACACGGTGTTCGCCGCCGCTCATGGCATCAACCCCGACACGCTTGTGATGGGTCGGGACCTGTTCCGCGCCCTCGCTCGCAACCCCGAGGTCCGTGGCTATGTCGGCACCGCTTCCGCAGGCATCGCCTCGGGCAACCTGATCCTCAGCGACGCCGCTGTGAAGCAGGTCCTCGCTGATGTGCTCGGCATCCCCAACATCCATGTCGGCGAGGCGCGCGTTGACTCCGCTGTGCCTGGTGCCTCCTCCTCTGAGGGCTACATCTGGACCGGTGACAGCCTGTTCATGGGTATCCTCAAGGGCTCAGACGCCATCGTTCAGAAGGGCGGCAATGTCAAGGGCATGCCCGTGGCCGCGCTCAACTTCGAGTTCGGTGGCATGGTGGCTGGTCAGTACGATGACCTCGGCAAGATCCGCCGTTATGTCTACGCTGAGGAGTGCCACCTCTTTAAGGGCATCGACAGCACCCTCGGCTACATCCTCACCGACTGCCTGTAAGATGACCTGCGCGTGTGGCTCCTCCGTTCATCTGCTTGCAGAAGGTGACAGCGCCGACAAGGTGGCAGTCGCTGATCTGAGCGCACAAGCAAAAGAGCAGAGTGGGCCACGCGCAGAACTGACCAAGGCGAAGGTGAAGGAGCTGCGCGCAGAGATAACGGCAGCGGATGTGATGGCGCGCGCACTGGGACAAAGCAGGCAGAGCCTCCTCGATGTGTTGGAGACCGCTCTGTCAATGACCTCACCCGAGGCGCTTCTCGCGATGCCGAGAGACACCCTCGCGGACTTTGTGCTTCAAGCAGGCTTCGGCTTGACCATCGATGATTTCATCGAGCAGTCTGACCGAGTGGCCGCCGCCGCGCTTGAAGCGATCCAAGTCTTGGAACCAACCGCAACCACCGCATCAGTCCAAGCACAGCTCGATAGCTTTCGCGTGGCGGCGGTCGACTCCGTGTTTCAAGATGTCATCATTCCCGACACCACCAAAGCCATCAGAGAGGCGCTTCAAGGCATGTCCCTAGGCGTACCCCTCAAGGCGTCAATGAGCGCGCTATCGGCTCAACTAGAGCGCTCTGAGGGGCGTCAACTGACCGAGGTCAAGACCAAGATCGCCAGCTATGGTCGACAGGTCACAGCGGCTGTCGGTGAGTCGGCAGGGCTCGACCTGTACCTGTACACAGGCCCACGCGATGGCATCACGCGCAGGTTCTGCAAGCCTCTCATCAACAAGGTGGTGACCGAGGCGCAGATGGCGCGCCTCGACAACGGGCAGGGGCTGCCTGTGAAACTATCTGGTGGTGGCTACAACTGCCGCCATTCATGGAGCCCTGTGTCGCAGGGCTTCGTCGACGCGGCGGGGCTGACGATGGCTGACGCCGCCGACATCGCCAAAGCCAACTCAGGAGCATGAGCATGAGAAAAGCAGTCACAGGTGAGACTCATCGGCTTGATTGGATGGCTCCTGGACCGTTGACCACTGCGCCCACGGCGCGCTTCAAGGAGGAGGGGCAGACATCCTCCATCACGCTCACGCAGACGCGCGCAGATGTGTCCGTGTCAGCTATCGCCGCTGACCGCAGGACTCTCACCGTGGCGTCTCAAGCATCGGGCTTGCAGGCTGATCAGGCGCGCGCCTTCCTCATCACCGCAGGGGACTCGATTTACCCTGTGGTGCTGACTCGCTTAGTGGGGACCACCGCCATCCTCGCGGAGCCCCTGCCTCGCGAGATTGATCTAGGAGCATCAGCCACGCTCACCTTCGCGTTGTGGTATGGCACAGTCCCCTCATGGGTCACTGCGACCTCTGCGACCTATGCGATGGAGGTTGCCTACTCCATAGACCGAGGGCAGGGCGCGGAGCTGCGCGTCGACCGAGACCTGTTCAAGGTGACGCCTCGACCCTTCAGCACAGGTCTCGACCATGAGGCGCTTGTGGGCATGTTCCCTCAGCTGGCTGACATGATACCTCGACGCCAGAGCGACCTTGAGCCTCAGATCGGCGCCGCGCTAGAGGAGGTGGTGCTGGCTCTGCGTGATCATCTCAAGGATGTGGAGCTGACTGAGGATGAGGTGTTCAACGGGCATGCGTTCAAGAACGCACACGCCTACGCCACCGCCGCGCGCGTCTATGAGAGCGCCCTCCAACTCGATACAGCCACAGCCATGCGTGAGCGCTATCAAGAGATGTTGAAGCTCGCCCTGCGCCTCGTGGCGATAGACAAGGATGGTGATGGTATCGTTGACGAGGGCGACCTAGACAACGCTCAAACGGGTGGCTCTGCGCGTGACCTGCGCGCCTCGTGGGCGACCTACACCAAGAGCGCCAATGACACCTTCTTCTCTCCCTCCCGAGGGATGAGGCACTAGGAGTCACACATGCCCATCAGAGCCAAGATCAACCTCAACCTGCCAGCGGTCTTGTGGACCACACAGCAGAGCGCCGCGCTCGCCTCCAATGTTGTCGCCTCGATCAAGATGAGAACGAGCGATGGCTTGGACACTGACGACAAGCCGTTCAAGCCATACAGCAAGCGCCCCATCTACATCGCCTATCAAGGCGCGCGCCTCAAGCCGAAGGGCGGTCGTGAGTCACGCACAGGGCGCTCAATGTACTTCGCTGGGGGCTACCACGAGTACAAGGAGAAGTCGCGCAAGCATGGCGCGGGCTCCTCTGCTCTCGTTGACCTGGTGGCCTCGGGCATCCTCATGAACAACCTAGTCGTGTTGCATGCTGATGCGCAGCGCTTCGTCATCGGTCTCACTCAGCATGTCCGCAACTATGGCTACGCCGTCAATCAAGCGCGCCCCTACCTCGGGCTGTCGGCTCGACAGGTGGACATCGTGGTCAAGGCGGTCGAGTACGACCTCATCGCCAACATGAGGAGGGGCAAGTGAGCCAAGGTATCTTCGCCGCCTGCGCCAAGCTGGAGACGATGGTGGAGGCCATCACTCCCAAGACCGACATTCACCACGGCTTCACCGCTATCAACGCCCGCACAGGTGGGCGTGTCGCGCCCCTCGAAGCACGACAGCACACCAATCGCTCCTTCGAGTTCCGCTTCAACGGCTTCTCCATCGATGACGGCGCCGCCGCTCTCTCAGGTCGCAGACGCGCGCCGATGATCCTGCGCGTCAAGTATGAGGTGCCAGCCGAGGAGCACTACCTTGAGCGCCTCATCAACGAGGATGCAGCGCTTCTCCTGCTCGCGCTGAAGGGTCCCAACTATGACCTAGCCACGAGCGGCATCATCTCGTTGATCCCAGGTGCGCCCACCGCTGAACCGATGGTCGACCCCACCACCGAGGCGACCTTCATCATCTTGTCCTTCCCCTTCGATCTTCTCTATCTGGAGGCTTAAACATGGGCGTCACTCATCGCTCCCTCTCAGTCGCGGTCGAGAGCTCCTTCGGCTCGCTCTCCTCCTCGACAGGTCTGCCCGATGTGTCGGGTCTCACTTATGTCTCGATCCCCTGCGAGCGTGACCCCATTGTCATCTATGGCGATGTGGTGGTCAGCGAGCGCAACGACGCGCGTGATGGCTCGTTCGGCATCGCTCCTGAGCCTGACACCGTGTGGAGCGCAGGCGCGCGTGTGCGTCGCCGCACAGGGCAGGTTCAGCTTCGCGTTGACCTCACCACCATCGGCGCGGCGGCTGACACCTATGCTGCCAACTACCTCGGCTACCTCCTCGGGGCGGGCTTCCTCACCAATGTCTCGACGATGAAGTCTGACACGGTGAGCGCCATCACCAATGTCAACACCTTCACGCCCACCACGACCTCCACCAACTACTCCGTGGGAGGTCTCATCGGTGCCTCGTTGAGCGGTCGCGCAGAGTACAGCGCCGTGACCGATAGCGATGTGTCAGGCAATGTCACCGTAAGCCCTGCGTTCTCGTCAGCGTTCACAGGCACACCAACCATCCGTGGCATGCAGACCTGGTTCCCAGGCTCGCGCACGCTGACGGGCGACCGCACTCACTCTCTGACCTTCCGCGTCGATGGCGTGGGCTTCCGCTCGTTCGCCTATGGCTGCGTGTTGGAGAGCGTGGCGCTGAGTCTCGACAACGGGCGCGTCATGGCTGACTTCACCTATCAGTCCGCGCTCATCCAAGACGATCACGGCAACGCTGTTGGGCCTATCGAGCCCACCTACAACAGCGGGGCGCCCGCCTCCTTCCGTGGCTCGTATGTGGTGGTCAGCTCGGCAGCTCCTCAGACCGCAGGGACCGCGACCACGGGTGACACGCTGGCGCGCACCGCCCTCGATGTCGAGGACTTCAGCCTGACCATCACCAACACGCTCACGCCTGTCGGTCACTCCAACTCCATCCTCGCGATGAAGGACATGGAGATCAGCGATGTCGCGGTGGAGCTCTCCCTCACTGTGAGCGACCCCAACACCACCATCAACAGCGACTTCTTCAACAGAACCTCGCGTCAGGTGTTAGTGGGCTGTGGTCCTATCGGTGATGGTCTTGGCGCCGCGTTCATGTTGCCTGCGGCTTACCTCACCGCTGACCCCTCGAAGTACGATGTGAGCGGGAACGACATCACTCGTCAGACCCTGACCTATGCGGCGGGGCGCTTCGCAGGTGATGTCAGCAACAGTGGCGCAGGCAACTCTCCCGTTCGCATCGCTCTCGGAGTCTAACCTATGGCGCTCTCCTTCATGCCCTCCTCCTCGATGACGCTCGATGTCGTCGTGACCTGTGACCCTGCGGTCAACGCAACGCCAGAGCAGGCCGAGCGCTACCTCGACACGGGTGACATCAAGGTCTTGGATCCGCATGCAGGAGCGACCATCTTCACACTCAAAGCTCTGAGCGCCATCGAGCGCGAGGAGGCTGAGGTGCGCGCAGGTGCCTACACTCGCTCTGAGCTTGGGCGTCATCTGTGGATCAAGGAGCCTATGACCCCCGAGGCGCGCGCGCAGTGGCACCACGCCCTCGCCCTCGATGAGCGCGAGGCGCTTGGGGAGTACAAGGCGTATCTCAATCGGGTCTTTGTAGAGATGGTGAAGTCTGCTCTGACAGCCGTTGACGGTGTGGGCGTGTCTGCCCAGAGTGGATCTCATCCTCTTGAGCTCATCCGCCCCGAGTCTCATCGGGTGCAGGTCATCGCTGAACTGGTGCGTCATGTTCAGCGCATGAGTCTGTTGAGCCCGTCGGGAAAATAGCACTTGCCGCCGCTGTGTGGCTCTCACATAGCGGCGGCAGGGCTTGGAGCTGTGCTCAGTGTGAGGCCAAGCCTGCGCTTCGGCGCCTGCGTGGCAACTGTGGCGGAGCCTTCAGAGAGGGGTTGCCACAAGCACAGCGCGATGAGCTTGGTCTGTTCGTGCCTGGCTATCGCGTGGCACCTGATAGCGGTGCCTCGTTCAGCGACTTGCAGATCCGCACCTGCCCTGTCGCAGACGCGAACAGATTAGCGTCTGTGGTGCATGCTTACTCTCGACATAGGGCAGGGCTCGCTTCACTATCAGACGCATTCCCAAGCCCCTCCTGCGCGATTGTAGAAGCGTTTGATGTGCTACACTCCGCCACAGAGGACATGATCGCTCGACAGCGAGAGCAAGCGCTCAAGGAGAGTCAACATGGCTGAGAACCAAGTACAGATAGAGGTCGAGCTAGTAGGTCAAAAGGAGGTCGGGCAGGGGCTTGAGAAGATCACCAAGGGCGCCGAGGGGGTTGGGAACACCTTCAAGAGCGTCGGTGATGTGGTGGGCAAGACCAATCAACAGCTTGGCGAGGGGTTGTCGAGTGTGAGTGACGCCCTCGGTGAGACGATGAACGCCGTGGGCGGAGTCAAAGAGGCGTTCAGCACACTCGGCACCGGTGGAGCGATGAGCTTCACCTCGTTATTGGGACCTGTGAGCTTGGTCATCACAGCGTTGGGCGCGCTGTATGAGACCTATCGACAGCTGAGTGGAGCAGCTAAGGCAGCCGAGGATCGGCAGGAAGCGATGGCCGCCGCCGCCTCTGACCTGTCGAGCAAGCTGGAGGCGCTGTCTGAGGGTGGGGTGGTCCCCACGGTCAAACAGCTTGAGCGCTTTGCGAGGATCACACTTGAGACGCAGGTAGCCAAGGAGCTGCTCATCAAGAAAACCGAGAAGCTGTTTCCCCTGCTTGAGAAGGAGCGCACCGCCGCCGCTTCGCTTGCAGAGGCACAAGCCCAGGTCGTCAAGAGTCAGGCCGAGTATGGCAAGGGCTCAGATGAACTCAGCAACGCGCTGAGGGTGCAGTACAGAGCCGAGTTTGAGCTATCGCAGGTGCAGGCGGAGCGCGCCAAGAAAACAGCCGAACTAGCTCAACAAACAGCCCAAAACTTAGCGGGCATCGCTGAAGCAGCCGAACAGGAGCAGGCGCTTGAGGAGCAGACCACCGATAACCTGCGCGCCAAGTTCAAAGAGAACGCAGAGCGCCTCAAGACGGTGGAGCTTCTACGCTTGGAGGCGATGGGGCTCGATGAGCTGCTTGACGCTCAGGTGAAGGACAACATTGAGACAGAGCACTCAATCAAGCTGTTGGGCATTGAGGACAAGACGCGCGCGGAGCTCATCGAGCTTCTGAAGGGACAGACCGACGCAGTGGAGGCGCTCAGGGAGGAGGAGGCGCTGAGGGAGGCGAGCGCAGCGCGTCAAGCCAAGCTAGAAGCAGACAACCTCAAGCGCCTCAGAGAGGAGCGCGCCAAGGCGGCACAAGAGGCAAAGCTGAGGCGTGAGGCAGAGGCCAAGGCCGCCGCCGCTGAAGCCACACAGCGTCTCGCGCTTCAGAGCCAGATCAACCTCCTCGACCTTCAGCTCACCACGCAGGGAGACGAGCAGAAGATTAAGATGGCGCAGGAGCGCTATCGCCTCGGGCTCGAGCTTGCTAAAGACGATGCGATGAAGCGCGCAGTGGTCGAGAAGGCATATCAGCTTGAGGTCAAGAAGCTGGGTGAGGAGCGCGCCACGCGCGAGGCACAGCAGGCAGAGGAGCGCATCCGCAAGGAGCGCGAGGCGCAGAGGGCAATCATCGACGCGGAGATTGAGCGTCAGCAGTTCGACATCGAGCACCGACAGATCAGAGAGGGCGACCTCGCCGCCGAGACGCAGAAGCAGCTTGACGCGCTGCGTCTGCGCTACGCCCAAGAGCTCATCATGGCCGAGGGCAATCAGGAGCGCATCACCGAGTTGACGCGCAGGGCGAACATCGAGCGCACAGAGATTGAGCGCGCCCAGGTCG
>JACCDO011113737.1_pt1 | contig 14073 bp, 10 predicted proteins | sample 7446101 | NCBI WGS metagenome assembly JACCDO01 (sample SAMN15323440, study PRJNA562643) | freshwater metagenome | isolation source: river surface water | place: USA:Blue River Watershed | collected 2017-08-16
GCGACGAAGCCAAAGAGGACGTTCAAGAGTTGGTCGACTTCTTGCGCGACCCGTCTAAATTTCAAAAGCTCGGGGGCAGAATTCCTCGCGGCGTATTGATGGTGGGTTCGCCCGGAACGGGTAAGACGCTGCTCGCTAAGGCAATTGCTGGCGAGGCAAAGGTGCCATTCTTCAGTATCTCCGGTTCCGATTTTGTCGAGATGTTTGTTGGTGTCGGTGCGGCACGTGTGCGCGACATGTTTGAGAATGCTAAAAAGCATGCGCCTTGCATCATCTTCATCGACGAAATCGATGCGGTGGGCCGTCAGCGTGGAGCGGGCTTGGGTGGTGGTAACGACGAGCGTGAGCAAACACTGAACCAAATGCTTGTCGAGATGGACGGCTTTGAATCTGGCGTTGGCGTCATCGTGATTGCTGCGACGAACCGTCCTGACGTTCTGGATCCTGCATTGCTGCGTCCTGGTCGTTTCGATCGTCAGGTTGTTGTGCCGTTGCCCGATATTCGTGGTCGTGAGCAGATTCTCAAAGTGCACATGCGCAAAGTGCCTTTGGCACAAAATGTGGACGCGCACGTCTTGGCGCGTGGGTGCCCAGGCTTCTCCGGCGCTGACCTTGCGAACCTTGTTAACGAAGCGGCATTGTTTGCTGCGCGTCGCAATGGACGCACGGTGGATATGTCTGATTTCGAAAAAGCGAAAGACAAGATCATCATGGGTGCAGAGCGTCGCTCGATCGTGATGCCCGAGGAAGAGCGTCGTAATACGGCCTACCATGAGTCTGGACATGCGATTGTGGCGCGGATGCTTCCTAAGACAGACCCTGTACATAAAGTGACGATTATTCCGCGCGGACGTGCATTAGGCGTGACGATGCAGTTGCCCGAGGGCGATCGTTACAGCATGGACAAAGAGCGTTTGCTCTGCACGATTGCTGTGCTGTTCGGCGGCCGTATCGCGGAAGAGCTTTTCATGAATCAAATGACGACTGGCGCTTCCAATGACTTCGAGCGTGCGACGGCGATTGCGCGAGACATCGTGACGCGCTATGGCATGACGACCGAGCTCGGTCCAATGGTCTATGCAGAGAACGAAGGCGAGGTATTTCTTGGTCGTAGCGTGACGAAGACGACGAATATGTCTGAAGCAACGATGCAAAAGGTCGATAGCGAAATTCGCAAAATCATCGATGAGCAATATGCCGTTGCGCGTAATATTCTCGAGGCGAACCGCGACAAAGCCGAGATCATGACGAAAGCGCTGCTTGAGTGGGAAACGATCGACGCGGATCAGATCAACGACATTATTGAAGGGCGGCCACCACGTCCTCCGAAAGTCCCACAAAGTCCATTGGACTCTTCAGATACTCCACCCAGTGGTACAGCACCGGGCACGAGTGGTGACACGGCTGCTGCCGTATAAGCTCGGCGAACTAGTGCGGGATGCATAAGGTGTGGCAGTGCGGGCGTTTCGAGTTTGCTCTCGAGCGCCCGATTCTTATGGGAATCGTGAATGTCACGCCGGATTCTTTTTCCGACGGCGGGCAGCACGATCAAACCGACGCTGCCATTGCGCATGCGCGCCATCTGGTTTCCCAAGGGGCACAAATACTTGATATCGGTGGGGAGTCAACGCGTCCCGGAGCTGCGTCAGTCACGCTAGAGCTCGAGTTAGCTCGTGTCATGCCGGTGCTTGATGCGCTGAAAGACAGTGGCGCTGCGGTGTCCATTGACACGTGCAAGCCAGAGGTGATGCAGGCAGCTCTCGCTGCAGGTGCTGACATCATCAACGACGTAACCGGCATGCGTGACCCCCGTGCCCGCGCCGTGATCGCCCAGCACTCAAGTTGTGGTGTCTGTGTGATGCACATGCAGGGTGAACCGCGTACGATGCAGCAAAACCCGCATTACGATGATGTTGTACGTGAGGTGCACCAAGCGCTCTTGCAACAGGTGCAAGCTCTAGAGAGCGCTGCGGTGGATCGTTCTCGGATCAGCGTTGATCCGGGCTTGGGATTCGGTAAAACCGTTGCGCAGAACTATCAACTGGTCGCCGAGTTGGAAACTATTGCATCCAGCGGTTATCCTGTCGTTTTCGGAGCATCACGCAAGTCGATGTTGGGGGCGATAACGGGGAGACCTGTCGATCAACGCCTGGCGGGCAGTATCGCTGCCGCGTTAGCGGGTGTTGCACACGGTGCGAAGGTGCTTCGTGTGCACGACGTGGGTGAAACCCGTGATGCTCTGATGATTTGGCAGTCGGTAAAGGATGCGGGAAATAGGCTATGAGTCAACGTAAGTATTTTGGAACTGACGGTGTGCGCGGTGAAGTGGGCGGCGATGTTATTAACGCCGCATTTGCACTGCGCCTCGGTTACGCGGCCGGGAAGGTGTTGGCCAAAGAGCACTCAACGCGACGTGGTAAGCCGACCGTTCTGATTGGAAAAGACACACGTATTAGCGGTTATATGCTTGAGTCTGCACTTGAGGCAGGTTTTGCGGCGGCGGGAGTGGAGGTTTTGTTGGCGGGCCCACTGCCCACACCAGCAGTCGCTTATCTCACTCGTACTTGGCGCTTAGTTGCCGGAATCGTGATCAGTGCTTCGCACAATGCTTATCAAGACAATGGCATCAAATTTTTTGCCTCGAATGGAATGAAGCTTCCCGATTCGACCGAAGCTGCAATCGAAGCTGCATTGGATGAGCCACTTGGTTGTGTGACGTCTGAAAAACTAGGACGTGCTCGCCGCATTGATGATGCGCCTGGTCGTTATATTGAGTTTTGTAAAAGCACATTCCCCTCGGATCTTGATCTCGATGGGTTAAAGCTCGTGATCGACGCGGCAAATGGCGCTGCGTATCACATTGCACCTCATGTTTTCCGCGAGCTTGGCGCCGAAGTCCACGCAATAGGCGTGTCGCCTAATGGCTTCAACATCAATAAAGACGTTGGTGCGCTGCATCCCGAGGGCTTGGCGGCTGAAGTTAAAGCGCGCGGAGCAGACCTTGGTATCGCATTAGATGGCGATGCTGATCGTGTGCAGATGGTCGATGCGTCTGGCCGTATCTACAACGGTGACGAATTATTGTTTGCTGTCGTACGTGAGCGGATGACGCGCGGACCCGTCGCTGGGGTGGTTGGTACCTTGATGACAAACTTTGGGTTTGAGCGACAGATTCGTGCGCTTGGAATTGAGTTTGAACGCGCGCAAGTTGGTGATCGCTACGTACTCGAGCAGTTGCGCAAACGTGGTTGGCTCTATGGTGGCGAGAGTTCGGGACACTTGTTGTGTCTTGATTCGCACACAACCGGAGATGGCATCGTTGCTGCGTTGCAAGTGCTTGCAGCACTCAAGCGCAGTGGTGAATCCCTCGAGAGCTGGGTGTCCGCACTCAAAATGTATCCGCAGAAGATGATTAATGTCCCACTCAAGCCCGGGATGGATTGGGCAAATCATGCAGGATTGCGCGCTGCCCAAACGCAGGTTGAGTCCCTGTTGGGTGACAAGGGACGCGTACTGATCCGTGCGTCGGGAACTGAGCCCAAGCTTCGCCTGATGGTCGAAGCTGAGCAAGAGTCGTTGGCGACAAAATGTGTAGAGATCCTTGGTGCAGTCGATTTAACTGTTTAAGCGTAGCGTTTAAACAGGAATAAGCTCGAACTGGTAGCCGACTTTTGCCCATTCATCTTCCTCTCCGTGTAGTGAGAAGTCTGTGAGTGGGTGAGACGCCAACCATTTCTTGTCGACCTTGCAAGTAATAGTTTGGTTTTTGACGCTAATCGTCAGCGGAAGCTTACTGACATCTTCTCGGCGACGGCATAAGAGCACCGCAACTCGCAGGCACAGAATCGCGAGCCATTGGTCTTTGGTTTTGACTAGTCCGTCTGCGCGTGCGAGCTTACCTGTGTGGGCAAGCGCAAGCAGTCCTAAGTTCTGTTGGTCCACTTTTGAAAAACCCGGCATATCCGCGTTGTTCAAAATATAGGCGCTATGCTTGTGATACCCAGCCTGCGCAATCGAAACACCGACTTCATGTAGCGTGGCCGCCCAACGTACGGTTTGCTTGAGTTCATCTTGTTCGCTGCGGTCGGGAAAGAGGCTGTCAAACAGCGTCAGGGCACAACGCTTAACACGCGAGGCTTGCCGCGCGTCGACGTGCTAGCGCCGCACAAACGCTGCGACAGTCTGATCCCGGCGATCGTGTGATTCTTCTCTGCCTGCTAAGTCTACGAGCACACCAAGGCGTAATGCACCGTCACCGGTTTGCATGCGCTCAACGCCCATCTCATCAAAAAATGCGCTCATGATGGCCAAGCCACCCGTCAATACCTCGGCCCGTTCCGTTTTAATGCCAGGTAGTTGATCGGGGATCACACGACCGCTACGTACGAGCTTTGCCTTGAGTCGCTCGAGGCCGTCCCGCGTAATGCCATCTTTCGAAAACTTACCCTCTGTTAGGATCGCGTAGAGCGCTTTAGCCGTGCCTGATGAGCCGTAGGCGACATCCCAGCCCATCTTGCGATAGGGTTTGGTGATGGGTTCAATTTCCCTTCGTGCAGCGACTTCTGCTAGTTTCAAGGAGTAGGCGTCGATTTTTCCGTCTGGGAAGAACTTACGACTAAAGCTCACGCACCCCATGTAAAGCGAAGACATTAGTATGGGTTCGTCACCTTTACCAATAATGACTTCGGTTGAGCCGCCACCTATATCGATCACTAAACGTTTGGTTTGAGAGACGGGGAGGGTGTGACTCACACCGGTATAGATGAGTCGCGCCTCTTCGCGGCCAGCAATCACTTCGATTGGGAAACCTAATGCAGCTTCCGCCTCTGGGAGGAAATCGGCCACGTTGCGGGCCACACGGAACGTGTTTGTCGCGACAGCCCGCACACGGTCAGGGTGGAATGTTCGCAACCGATCGCCAAAAATGTGTAAGACTTCAATTGCTCTGTTGATCGACTCTTGATTGAGCATTTTGGCCGAATCAAGACCTGCAGCTAGACGGACGGTCTCTTTTAGGCGGTCGATTTGGTAGATATGTTTGGTGCCGTTTTGTTCGGCGACCCGACCAATTGAGAGCCTAAAGCTGTTTGAGCCTAAATCAACGGCCGCAAGCAGGTGTTTCATAAATTCCAGCCATAGTATGTTTAGGGGCATTATAAAAGGCTATTGTGTCAAATCACTGTAATCTTGCTGGATTAAAAGACAGGCCTGACTGAATAGGTTATTACCCATGACTGCACGTAAAAAGCCCGAGCCGCTGTATTTCAATCGTGAGCTATCGCTGCTCAAGTTCAATGAGCGTGTGTTGGCCATGGCGGAGTTGCCTGATACACCTGCGCTGGAAAAACTGCGATACGTCTGTATTGTTGGGTCCAATCTGGACGAATTTTTTGAAATTCGCGTTTCGAGCTTGAAGGCACAGATTGCACAGTATCCGAACGTTGTAGGACCTGATGGGTTGACAGCGGAGTGGGCATTTGAGCAGGTCCAACAAGCAGTACACGCGCTTGTGGAGCGCCAGTACAGTTTATTGAATGACAAAGTACTTCCTGAGTTACGCGCGTCTGGAGTCGAACTGCATCAAGCAGCCGACTGGAATGACGCTCAAAGAGCCTGGGCCCGCGAGGTGTTTCATCGCGAGGTGATGCCGTTGCTCACGCCGATTGGGTTGGATCCTGCTCATCCGTTTCCTCGGGTATACAACAAGAGCCTGAACTTCATTGTTCCCTTATCTGGGGTTGATGCGTTCGGGCGTAAAGCGACGATCGCAATTGTGCAGGCCCCGAGGGCTTTGCCTCGGTTGATTAAGATGCCTCCGAGCGTCTCTGGTAATCCGCATGGATTTATTCTGCTAACCGGGTTGTTACGAGCCTTTTTTGGCGAGCTATTTCCAGGCATGCAAATGGGTGGTTGCTATCAGTGGCGCGTCACGCGTAATAGCGATCTATTTGTAGACGAGGAAGAAGTGACCAACCTGCGGCAGGCGCTACAGGGCGAGCTGTCGCAGCGCAATTTTGGCTCTGCAGTTCGTCTCGAGATTGATCACAACACGCCCGAGCATATCGAAGCCTTCCTGCAAAAGGAGTTCGCACTTTCGGCGGCGGACACATATCGCGTAAATGGTCCTGCGAACGTGGCACGGTTAATGCAGATTTGTAATTTGGTGAAAGAGCCCACGCTATTGTTCCCAGACTTCCAGGGGAAACTGCCAACACCTTTTGATGCACTGCCGGGCAAGCCTTCGGCAATGTTTGAGTTGATTGCGAAGGGTGATCGACTTTTGCATCATCCGTATCAGTCTTTCCAGCCCGTTGTTGATTTTTTGACAGCAGCGTCAAGCGATCCAGATGTAGTTGCGATTAAACAAACCATTTACAGAACGGGTGAAGACTCTGAGTTGATGCGCCTACTGCTCGCGGCAGCGAAGTCGGGCAAGGAGGTGACCGTTGTTGTGGAGCTGATGGCGCGCTTTGACGAGCAAACCAATATCAATTGGGCGGCTCGTCTCGAGGAGGTTGGTGCGCATGTCGTCTATGGAGTGGTTGGACATAAAACACATGCCAAGATGGCGTTGGTCTTGCGCCGAGAAAAAGGTCGTATTCGGCGCTACGGACACCTCGGCACGGGCAACTATCATTTACGGACGGCGAGTCTGTACACCGATTTTGGTTTGTTGACGGCAGATCCCAAGCTTTGTGAAGATATGGATCAGGTCTTTTCACAGTTGACCGGCTTAGGTGAGCGACGCCACCTCAGGCACTTGCTCCAAGCACCTTTCACACTGCACAGTTCGGTGGTGACGATGATTCGCGCAGAGGCTCGTGCAGCTAAGGCGGGCAAGCCTGCACGAATTCGGGCAAAAATGAACTCTTTGCTCGAGCCAATCGTCATTCAGGAGCTCTACAAAGCAAGTCAAGCGGGTGTGAAGATTGACTTGGTCGTTCGGGGTGTCTGCGCTCTGCGATCCGCTGTGCCGGGATTGTCTGAGAACATCACCGTACGTTCCATCGTGGGGCGTTTCTTAGAGCACTCGCGCGTATTCTATTTTTATGCGAACGGTGAAGAAAAGGTGTACCTGTCTTCAGCAGATTGGATGGATCGCAATTTTTTCCGTCGCGTTGAGATTGCTTTCCCTGTCAATGACAAGAACCTGAAAAAGCGTGTGATCGATGAGGCCTTTACGTTTGCACTGAAAGATAATTTGCGTGCGTGGGTTCAGCAGGCGGACGGTTCTTACGCGTTGGTACGCCGTAGAGGCACTGTTTTCTCCCTACACCAGCACTTGATTGATCGGCTCGGTACCTAAAAATGTTGTAAATCGAGCGCGCGCGCGGCACTAAACATAAGTTATTCTTTATTTTTATCTTTTATCGCGATTGTCACAATTTCGTCATGTTGCCCCCCTACCATTCGGTCTGATTTAGCGAAAGAACCTCTTTCATTGATCTTTTAGGGACAACAGATGATTAAGCGTGCACTTCTTTCATTGACGGCTGGCCTGGTGATGACCAGCGCTGCCATAACTAGCCAAGCGGCTGACATCACCGGCGCTGGTGCGACTTTCCCATACCCAATCTTTGCCAAGTGGGCAGAGGTCTATAAAAAAGCCACCAATGTTGGCTTGAACTACCAGTCAATTGGTTCGTCGGGCGGCTTGCGCCAGATTCGGGCTAAGACCGTTACGTTTGGCGCGTCGGACGCCCCTGTCACTGGCGATCAGCTTGAAAAAGATGGCATGGTGCAGTTCCCAGTTATCTTAGGCGGCGTTGTGCCTGTTATCAACGTTGAGGGTTTTAAACCAGGTGAACTGCGCATTACCGGCGCTGCCTTGGCCGAGATCTTCATGGGCACGATTTCAAAGTGGAACGATCCTAAATTGGTCGAGCTCAACCCAGGTAAGAAATTACCGGACCAGGCAATCACGGTGGTACACCGCGCTGACGGATCTGGAACGACTTTCATCTTCACAGATTACCTGTCCGAAGCGAGCAAAGTCTGGGCTGACAAGGTCGGTAAGGGCGCAGCTGTGAAATGGCCGGCCGCCAGCTCAGTTGGTGGCAAGGGTAACGAGGGTGTCGCTGCAAACGTGGCGCGCGTCAAAGGCTCTATCGGATATGTGGAATTCGCATACGCCAAGCGCAACAAGATTCCTCACCTGCAACTGCAGAACAAGGATGGCAAGTTCGTTGATCCGAGCGAGGCAACTTTTGCTGCAGCCGCAGCGGGCGCTGATTGGTTTAGCGTTCCTGGCATGGGCATCTCATTGGTACAGCAGAAAGGCGATGCTGCTTGGCCAATTACGGGTGCGTCATTCGTGCTGATGTACAAAGACCCTGTGCGTAAAGAGGCATCGAAAGATACGCTGAAATTTTTTAGTTGGGCGTTCAAAGAAGGTAAGCAACTGGCATTAGATTTAGATTATGTCCCGCTGCCAGATTCGCTCACAAAGGCTATTGCCGACAAAGTGTGGTCGCAAATCAAGCATTAATTTTTTGACTAAGCCAAGCCGAAAACACCCAGCACCACGGAGTAGTTGATGAGTCAGATCCATACGGACAACAGCATGATGGAACCTAGCATGCTTGCCGTGGTTAAAAAGCAGCGCATTCAAGATTTTTTATTTCATAAAGTTACGCTGCTATTTTCGGTCTTGGTGTTGCTTGCGCTCGCTGGCATATTAGTATCGTTGTTAGTGAGCGCCTGGCCGGCATTTCACAAGTTTGGCATTGGATTTATTTGGCGCGTCGAATGGGACATCATTAACGAAGAGTTTGGCGCAATGATCGCCATTTATGGCACATTGGTCAGCTCCGTGATTGCCTTGTTACTGGCAGTGCCGCTAGCGTTTGGTATCGCCGTTTTTCTCACTGAAACGTGTCCGTTGTGGTTGCGTCGCCCACTGGGTACAGCCATTGAACTGCTCGCGGCAGTTCCCTCAATCATTTACGGCATGTTTGGCTTATTCATATTCGCGCCTTTGTTTGCCGAATATGGCCAACCTGCTTTGCAGTCCACACTCGGCCAAATGCCGCTCATCGGACCCTTGTTCGGCGGGGCGATGAACGGTATCGGTTTGCTGGCCGCGGGGATTATTCTCGCGTTCATGATCCTGCCCTTTATCGCAGCTGTGATGCGTGATGTATTTGAAATTGTGCCGCCGATTTTGCGTGAGTCGGCTTACGGACTGGGATGTACGACTTGGGAGGTTGTTCGCTACATCGTGCTCCCATACACCCAGAAAGGCGTCATCGGTGGAATTATGTTGGGTTTAGGTCGTGCGCTCGGTGAGACGATGGCGGTAACTTTTGTGATTGGTAACTCTCAGCGCCTGAGCGAGTCCTTGTTTGCCCCGGGCACCTCAATTGCATCTACGCTCGCAAACGAATTCGGCGAAGCAGATGATTTTCATCTTTCTACGCTGTTCGCACTCGGCTTCTTGTTATTCGTGATCACGTTCCTTGTATTGTCTATCGCGAAAATCATGATATTGCGATCTGAGAAGGCCCAAGGAGCGCGTACTTAAATGTCCACTTCACATCAACCCAACGTGTCTCGTGCGGACAACTTAGATATCAATTTGTATCGGCGACGCAAGTTTTCAAACTATCTCGGTTTGTTTTTGTCGATGTTTTCGATGGCGCTCGGCCTGATTGCCTTGCTGTGGATCTTGATTGTGTTGTTCAAGCATGGATTCGCAGGACTGAGTTGGGCAATTTTTACTGAGTCCACACCTGCGCCCGGTTCGGATGGAGGAGGCTTGGCGAACGCTATCGTGGGAAGTCTCATGATGATCGGTGTGACTGCGCTTGTTGCGACGCCTGTTGGGATTCTTGCTGGTGTGTATCTGGCAGAGTTTGGCGATCGTAGCGTCGTGGCATCGGTGACGCGATTTGTCACAGACATCATGTTGTCCGCGCCCTCGATTGTTCTTGGTCTGTTTGTCTACGCGATTTTAGTTGCGCAGGTAAAACACTTTTCAGGATGGGCGGGGTCATTTGCCTTAAGCCTGATCGCGATACCCGTTGTCATTCGCACAACTGAAAACATGTTGCGATTGGTGCCGGGGAGCCTGCGCGAGGCGGCCTATGCGCTCGGTGCCCCACGCTGGAAGGTGACGAGCTACGTCACTTTGCGTGCTGCGCGCGCCGGCATTCTGACGGGCTTACTCCTGGCGCTCGCTCGAATCAGTGGTGAGACTGCGCCCTTGCTGTTCACTGCGTTGAATAATCAGTTTTTCTCGACCAACATGAACGCACCGCTGGCCAACCTACCAGTTGTCATCTTCCAGTTTGCGATGAGCCCTTACGAGAACTGGGTCAATTTGGCATGGGCCGGAGCCTTACTCATTACCTTGACGGTCTTGCTTCTGAATATTATCGCTCGCGTCTTGCTGCGTGAGAAAAAGTCTGGGCACTAGTTCGCCGATCCCTCTGGAATCTGTATATGAATAATCAAGCTAATCCAAAGCCACTTGTGAATGCGATTGAAGTGCGCGATCTCAACTTCTATTACGGAAAATTCAAAGGGTTAAAAAATATTCACCTTGATATCGCAGAGAAACGTGTAACTGCTTTTATTGGTCCGTCCGGCTGCGGCAAGTCCACTCTGTTGCGCGCGATCAATCGCATGTATAGCTTGTATCCAGGTCAACGTGCGGAGGGTCAGATCAATTTTTATGGTCAGAATATTCTTGACGATAAGCAGGACTTGAATATGTTGCGCGCTCGGATCGGCATGGTGTTTCAAAAGCCGACCCCTTTCCCGATGTCCATTTATGACAACATCGCATTCGGCGTGCGTCTTTATCAAAGCTTAAACAAGGCGGATATGGATGAGCGCGTGGAATGGGCGCTGACCAAGGCTGCGTTGTGGGGTGAAGTCAAAGATAAGCTCAATCAAAGTGGCCTGTCGCTGTCTGGCGGTCAGCAGCAGCGTCTTTGCATTGCACGTTCTGTTGCTGTTAAGCCCTCTGTGATCTTGTTGGATGAGCCCACCTCTGCGCTTGATCCGATCTCAACTGCGAAAGTCGAAGAGCTGTTGCACGAGCTCAAGGCTGACTACACGGTGGCTATCGTGACGCACAATATGCAACAAGCTGCTCGTGTGTCGGACTTCACAGCTTTCATGTATCTCGGTGAGTTAGTTGAGTTTGGGGCGACAGACAAAATATTCGTCAAACCCCAGCGCAAAGAGACTGAGGATTACATCACTGGACGATTCGGCTGATCAGGAAGAATCTGTTATAGTGTCGGTCTTCGGGGCGTAGCGCAGCCTGGTAGCGCATCTGCTTTGGGAGCAGAGGGTCGTGAGTTCGAATCCCACCGCCCCGACCAATATAAACGGATCTTAGGTTTACACCTAAGATCCGTTTTCCATTTCTGGGCTGTCAGCTGATCTGCGCGAGCACGAATAATTACCGCTGGCGTAGTCCGGAACCTCCTAGATTGAGATGAGGTCCTTGGGGCAAGCCATGCAACAGCAGCCAGAGCCGCGTTTGATGCCCGGCCTATAGGCAAGGGTGGCATCGAGCAAAGAATGGCACTGAGCGCCTCTACGAGCTTTCTTCGCGGTTTATCACGATGTGCACAAGCTCTGTGATCACGAAGGGATGTGAAGAGTGCGGGGCGCGTAGGGACGGGGCGCCATCCAGATGACGCGTTTGATGTACTACTTTTTCACATATTTGATGTACTATTTATTTTATTTCAAATAACTGATTTAATTGTATTTATTTTATTTATTTCGTCTTAAATATTTCAACTCCGACACTTTCGCAATCCGGATATACATCGGGTTTTTCTGTCGATACGCGTGTCGCAACGACGAGGGGATGCGCCAGCATCCTAGACGCAATTTCGTCGCAAAGCGTCTCTTGAAGGTGAATATGACCACCCGCGATGATGTCCGCGATCGTCTGTCGCATGAAGTCGTAGTCAACGACTTCCGCCAAGTCATCGGACTGCGGGGTATTGTTTTCGAGGGGCACGTACAAATCTACGTTCACGATCACGCGTTGTTCCCCTTGCTTTTCAAAGTCGTGAACGCCAATGTTCATGTTTACTTCAAAATTTCTTAGGAATAGACGTCGACAATGATGAAGGCTTGGGTGCTGCGCAGAGGTTGGGATCATGGATAAGGTCAAGAAGTCAGGAACATGACATCACGTTCCGAAGGTTTAAGGTGTTGGCCGCCATCTACAAAGAGCGTTGTCCCTGTAACGGCATGTGCTTTCGCGAGGTAGACAACGGCTTGTGCAATGTCCTCGGGTGTAGAAGACTTTCCAAGCGGTGTTAGACGATGCGCTGCTTGAAATCCTTCCTCGGTCTGGTCGCCCGATACAAGTGTCAGGCCAGGCGCCAAGCCTACCACACGACATCGCGGTGCAAGAGCTTGCGCTAAAAGACGCGTTGCTTCGAGTAGGGCCGCTTTTGAGAGCGTATACGACAAAAAGTCTGGATTCGGATTGGCAAGCTTTTGATCCAGTATGTTGATCACAACACCGGGCGTGTTTTGCTCTGTAGGTTGAGCACATAGCGCTTTGTGCAATGCCGTCGCCAGCTTAATGGGTGCGGCGGTGTTGATTTGTATGTGTGCTTGCAGCATCGTACTTGTAAATGTCTCTGCATCATCGTAGCTAAACATAGAGGCATTATTGACGACGCATGTTGGCAGACCTATTGCTGAAGTGCATCGCTCGATGAGTGTATCGACTTGCTGAGGATCACTGAGGTCTGCTTCAACGGCGCAGGCTTGTCGACCAAGTGCCTGTATTTGCGTCACCACCTCTAGTGCTTCGCTCTGCGAACGACCATAATGCACAGCAATGTCCCAGCCCGCTTGTGCAAGCGCAAGCGCAATATGTTTGCCTAAGCGCTTGGCTGAGCCGGTAACAAGTGCGATCGGAGTGGTCGGAGTCATGATTGAGATATTAACTTGCTACGACCAGTCCGTCAGAAAACCCCTGCAGACTAGCCGAGCAGGGGGCTTTGTATTCGGGAATACTTGCTAGCAAGATCATAGGCATGCCCCATTTGCAGAACCGAGAAGTCCGTCTGCGCAGGACCAATAATTTGTATGCCGGCAGGCAGGCCTGCAGCCCCAAAGCCCGCAGGAGCCCCCAAGGCGGGAAGGCCGGTCATCGTTACTGGAACGACTGCTTGCATCCACCGATGGTAGGTGTCCATTGTTTTACCGGCAACTTCTTTCGGCCAGTGTGCCTCAGCGTCAAACGGAAAAACTTGAGTCGTCGGCATCACTAAAAAATCGAACTGTTGAAAGAGTCGAACTAGTTCTTGGTACCAGGCACTACGAACCTTTGCTGCTTCAAATACCTCAGGACCACTCAACGCAAGGCCGCGCTCGATTTCCCAAATGGCCTCGGGCTTGAGTTTGCTGCGCCGAGTGGTGTCGTGGTAGTGCTGCGCGTGCCCGCCTGAGAAGGTAAAGCTGCGCAGTGTGATCCAAGCGCGCCATAACTGTTCGAAGTCAAAGCGTGGCTGAGCGGCGTCTACCACGCAACCGATTGCTTTGAAATGTTCAAGCGAGCGCTGGGTCACGGCTAGTAGTTCCGGATCCATCGGCAGATGCCCACCAAGATCCCCGAGCCAGCCGACACGCACACCACGCATGTCACGCTCTAACGGCTGAGCGAATAGGCGTGGATCATCCTGTCTGCGGGTCAAAGGTAGGCGAGGATCAAAGCCAGCTTGAACTCCTAGGAGTAGTGCAAGGTCAGGTACGTTCCGTGCCATCGGCCCTGTCACACTGAACTGTTGAAAAAACACCTCGTCGCCGGGTCCGTGTGGGACGCAACCAACAGAGGGTCTGAAGCCGAAAACGTTGTTGAACGCGGCCGGAACGCGCAGCGAGCCCATCATGTCTGAGCCATCTGCGACCGGCAGCATGCGCAGTGCCAGCGCTACACCAGCACCGCCGCTACTTCCGCCTGCTGAATGTGCTGGATTGAATGCGTTACGCGTGACGCCATAAACACGATTGTACGTATGGGCGCCAAGTCCAAATTCAGGTGAGTTTGTACGTCCAATGAAGATCGCACCGCTTGCTCGAACACGC
>JACCDO011712394.1_pt1 | contig 14071 bp, 11 predicted proteins | sample 7446101 | NCBI WGS metagenome assembly JACCDO01 (sample SAMN15323440, study PRJNA562643) | freshwater metagenome | isolation source: river surface water | place: USA:Blue River Watershed | collected 2017-08-16
GAAGGAGTACCGCGAGCGCAAGCGAGTAGAACGCCGATTAATGTATAAGAAAATACATAATAATGTAGCAAGAAAATTACAAAAATGGGCGAAACGATGCTTGGGTGTATTACTAAACAAACGGAAAGTAAAAAGGATTAGGAACAGAGTGGACGCAGCTATACTGTGTCAACGAGTGTACCGCGGACACATGCATCGCAAGCGGGTAAGATACCTGTACGATAGATTATGGAGATACTACAATAAAATTGGGCATTTAGTACATAAATACATAGTGATTTTGCAGGCGAGGAAAGTGCATCGACACATCGTGAAGGTGCAGAGTATTGTGCGCATGTTCAATCGCAAAGTGGACTACACCCTCATTAAAAGGGCGGTATACACGTTGCAACATCGGCTACAAAATTGGTTGAAGCGACGTAATTGCGCCAAGAAGATTGTATATAATTGGATTGGGCTCATGGAACGCAAGACGGCAGCTGCCAATAAGATCCGCAAATTATATCGCACGATACAGTTTAATACTACCATGAGCTCGTATATTCTGGTATGTGCTCATTGGTGGAATATGGACACCGAAACACGATTGTACAACTCAACCGTCATCCAGAGGTACTTCCGAGGGTTTATAGTGCGATTGCGTATCAAACGTGCTAATGAATTGCCAGGTATTTTGTATCGTGCAGCTGCAAGAATACAAGCATTGATTCGCGGCTGTTTATGGAGGGGCGTTGGAGCACTTGGTATCGGTACATTGAACTGTAAACCAAGTCCATTTGCGATTTATAAACGAAAGAAAAAATTTTATTTAGCAAAATGGAAATATTTTTTACGTCAAAAACCTCGTTTACGATTAGGATGGAGAGCAAAGAAAATACAACGATTTTATCGGGCTTACTGGTTCCTTTGCCATGTGGAGAAATTTGCGTACTTAGTAAATAGACTTTGGCACGGTTACCAAGCACGCAAACGTTGGCATGCAGTAATTCATGCGGCCAAAATAGCGACGGTTGATCGTATCAAAAGGTATTATAGACGTTACAAAGCACGAAGATGGCGTAGAAAGCGGATGGCGCGGGAGCATATGGCTGCTTGGAGGTTGCAGCAACAGGCTAAGGTCATGATAAACAATAACTTAGCAATAAAGAAGCGGGTGTTCGCAGCTACCGCAGCCAGGAAGCGACGACAAGCTCTGATGGATAAAAAGAAGTTATTAGAAGATAAAAGAAAGAAGATTGTAGAGAAAATAGCTAATGATTACAAGAATGCTATGGCTCGTCGAATCCAGTCTCGATGGCACAAATATGACGAGGCCATGCGCAAGTATTTCGAAGCCCAAGAGAACCGCCAACGACTACTAGATGCAGTTGCCGAGGTCACCGAAGAGCAGAGGAAGAAGCAAAGTATATTGCGACGACTACTTCCTAATCCCGAAGTTGTCAAAGCCACGATCAGCAAGATCGGTGACACAATAAAAGGAGTGATACGTGGCGAGGACGACAGGCTAATTCCTGAGGCGGATAGTTTACGCTTGAAAACGGCAATATTAAAATTTCAAACCAAATCAATTGTGCAAGAAGGTATCACCGAATTGAAGTTCACTCAAGGTGACAGCGAGTACAAGTTATTCTTGAACGAACAGAATGTGAATAGACAAATGAAGAAGCCATTCTTTCAGTGTATTGACAACTTTGACGTGTCAGGTAACATAAGCAGCAAGATGTACATGTGGATGAAGAAAGGCACTGGTCTGGATTGTATTTGTGAAATGAAGTTTCAAGTACGTCCAACCAACAAGTCAATAGTGAGGTATAAAGAGCGGAATAGTCAGCTCGCAGCGACTGATGTCAAGGTTACATGGCACAATTTGTGGCATATTGAGTGCTTGGGAGCGTGCACGATCAAGCAAGGGAAGGGAGGATTCGCTATTAATGACCTAAAACTGACCAAAACGGAAGAGGAGGGCGACGAGTTGATAGATAAGGGATGGAAATTGATGGTTGATATGTCCACGTTAGGATTCAACAATTGCTTCCTGTGGTACATCCAACGGAAACCATCTGATGATGATGATATCTATAACTATGGTACCGTGAAAGTTCAGGATTGGTTTGATCCGCGATTGAAGCGTGTTATGGAAGCATTCAATTTATCACCTAGTGACGTGTATATACTGCGCAATAATTTCGAGACAATAGTAGGAGCATCATACTCTGATTATATTACACCCAAAGCGTTTTTTGAATTTGCAGAGTATCCAGAGACGAAGATAAGTGAATGGATCGTGAACGCAGTGAAACCAGCCAAAAAAAATGAGATTTTATTCTCGGAATACGTGCAAATTGTGTGTTACTTTGTCAGTTTATCAAGGAAAGATCTGGTGCGATTCCTGTTCGGCAACCAGGACGAGCTTGGTAAGGCCTTTCTCAAGAAGGATCAATTTATAGATTTGATTGAGAAATGCGTGGAGGGAACTGGAAGGAATAGCAAGATTTGGGCAGTTCAATTTGAAGATTTCTATGGTAATTTATACATATTTACATGCTCCCCTACTTACAACTTACAACATACTCAATTTTCCTAGATCCTAAATTAAATTCCATATTTATTACTGGATTCCAAGAATTCGTTGTAAAAAATCCTTCTATAGTGTGGCATCCACAACTGCTACAGAGAATTCTAGCCACAAAAAATTTAGGCGAATCTTATTGGGAGAAGAAAGCGGAGTGGTTCCGCCGTGTCCGCAAAGAGATCAACGTGCGCATCAGCAATGAACCTCAGTACGATCTCATGTACGCATAATGTAACCTATTGTGTCAAATGTTTTAATTATATTCATTCTATCACTTACATTCTATTATTTGTCTCACAAATTTGACGTAAGACCTGCCTCGCCGGTTCGTGCTGTAGATGTTGGAGCACTTATATTGTGCAAAATCAGGAGCATGAACTTATTGTGTAAAAATATTTTATCTGGAGCAAGATGTGCTCGAATTACTGTTTCTAATTCCTTCCGAGAAATTTCTCCTAAGATGAAAGATCGGACAGTGTTGAAGTACTTCACCCAACCTTCATAACCTTTTTCTCTGTAAATTTCGCGGAATATCAACCCTTTCACATCTTTGTAATCGTGTACTATATACTCAGGCTTCGTCGTATTTGCCGCGATCACATTAGGAGGAGCAGCGTAGCTACTATGAGGAACTAGATTAGCAGGTGCTTGCTGATATTGTATATTAGTAGGTGGCTGTTGGTGCTGTTGCTGGTACTGTAATACAGACGCTTGTTGGTGATGTTGTTGATATTGTATATTAGTAGGCGGTTGTTGGGCATGCTGCTGGTACTGTAATACAGGAGCTTGCTGCAACTGAATATTAGTAGGCGGTTGTTGGGGATGCTGCTGGTACTGCAATACAGGAGCTTGCTGCAACTGAATATTAGTAGGTGCTTGTTGATGGTGCTGCTGGTACTGTAACACAGGCACTTGTTGGTACTGTATGTTCGTTGGCGCTTGCTGGTGCTGTTGTTGGTACTGTATATTGGTAGGCACTTGCTGGTGCGGCATGCTAGTGGGCGCTTGCTGCATCTACGGAAACCTCTGGAAACAAAAACACGTTTTCCGGCGACTTGTTGGTATTTTCCTTTTTTTTGAGATTCTTGATCGCTTCCTCCAGGAGGTTCCTCAATTTGATGTTTGGCACATAGGTAGTGTTTAATGTGAACGAGTTGCTGATAAGGATAGGATGACAAGGGCTCGGGTCTGACCACCTACTAACAAGTCCAAAGCAGACCCAGCAGATAAAATTAGATCATAACATAATATAAGTGCTGGATGCGTATCACTAATAATAATTCATTTACTTACAAAAATAAATTTTTAACCCATTGTTATTCCATAGCCGAAAACCTTCTGCTCCTCAACTAGCGGATTAACTTCAGCGCATAATTGAAGATTGATGCCTGGTATAACCTGGGCCTCAATCGAACTTTTGACAACACAATCAGAATCAGCAGATATGTGTATTTTGCTACTTTTCAACGAATATTCAGCACTTATTGACATCTTGTGGTCGAATCCGGAGCCTTCCTTAGGCTCTAGGGTGTAGTCGGTGGTCAAATGTACTCTGTTTGGATTAACTCGACGTTGGTACATTAATTTTAACTATAAGAAATAAAAATAAAGTGAGAATATTTCACGTATGAAGGTGGGTAGGCAAAGACAGTCGTGATTAAGTTATGTACGCAGTTTTCCAAGATTAGGGGCATCAAAAGCTCCTTCTCTAACTATATATGTGCCTTTAATATAGCGTAAATTTATGACCGCATACACTATTGTATAATACTAGTGAATAGGAGATACATTACGCATAGATGAAATTACTGACGACATTAACCAGGCAAAAGAAGAAATGATGCACTTACACTGCTATTGTAATCAAATTGGGCTACTACAACGTTATTATTATAGTCAAAAATACCACCGAACGAGGTAGTAAAAATTTTATTGTTAAAATAATATTTTCCACTACCACCTAAACTTAAGTATGGATTCAAAGCTTGCATATAAGACATAACAAACGTATTGCCTTCATTTCCACCGATGGAGTATGCCACCTGAGATGCCGAAGAATTATCCGTCAATTCTACCTCAAATCCCATTGAGTTCATTGGTCCTTGACCAGGATGTTCTATGGTATTAATATTACATTTGGTGGTTAAATTTTTATTAACAGCATACTTAATTTCTATTTGATTATTAAATTCTAAATCAGTTCCAGCATTTATCATCCCTTCATCATTGACTAATATTACGCGATATTGATATATTGGTCCATTTAACTTAGAACCCATCCAATAAAAATGTGTTACTACGCTTTGCATATTAACTTGTTTTTGCACTGCTACTCTAAACCCATCATACAAATTTACTTGTCCCCCGCGCACAGCATTACTTATATTCTCATATTGCATTGGTGTCTTGATTAGACCAATTTCATTATTAATGGCATCCGCTTGTTGAATCAAAATAGGCGTTTCATCTTCCTCCCCGATCAGCTCGTTGTCACATGCGGCTTGTACGGCACGACCGCACTTGCGCACCACCTGCTTGACGAGGGAACCGCCGCGATTCATGACTCTCGTGGCTTCGAATCGCGCTTCGATCCTCCTCTCGCGCCACTCACTAGGTTCCTACTTCCTTCCTCCCTGATCAGGCCCCGTGAACGTCAATGAAAGAATCATTCGTGGTTGTTAAATGGTGTGATGTACTGTGTAGAATAAGCAGTGGGACAGGAAGGTCTAGGCCATCGAACCAGTGATTTATCCTTTACTGAATTTTTCGAATATTTTTACATTTCTAGTAGTAATCGGTATATGGTTGTTGATTGAGAAATTAGTAGAGGAGGACTTTAAGACAAAAAGTCATCACGGCGACTTTTGATTTAGTTTCTTCTTCGTATTCGCGTCATCTGAAATCTTAATTGAGCAATGCGGCCTTAATTTTGGTGTGAATTTGTATCTCGTACGAGTCGTACCATTACTGCTGCCACCGCAGCGTGAATGGCGAATGACAGCAGCGTGGAGGTACTGGAGACAATTCTCTCATCAGTGGCAAAGATTGATGAGTTGAAAAAGGCATTAGTCGTTGATTCCGGAGGATTGAATTTAACCGCACCACACCCTCAGTTGCTTACTGCAAAGTTGAACGAATTCACGAAATGTTTAAAAGCAATGCACAGTGCCGGAAAGAATCTAAACGATTTGACTGCTATTAGTGTACCAATTGATATATTCAACTTTTTGGATGGTGAAATATCAAATCCTGATTTATATCAGCATAAGTCTCTGGAAGACATAGAAGCCAAAGCTAGGTTAGTCGGCGATAGAATTCAGTACTTAGAAACACTAAAAGATAATGTCATGGTTCATGTTGCACCAGAGGCTATGATAGAAGATTCAACAAAAAAGAGTATGGAGTAATAATAATAATAATAATAACAACAATAAATTATCTTAACATTGTCACAGGAATAATAATCTTTTATGTATTGTAAATAAAGTACTTATCTATTTTGAAGTTGTCTTATATACACTGCTAGCAGTAGCTGGACCAGTCTTTTCTACTTTTACTGCTGCTAATTGCATAGGATTGTCAGTTTTTGCATCACTTAATTCAAAAGATTTCAACGCAGAAGAATCCTTCGCGGCTTTACGACTGCGATAAATAATGTAAGCAACAATACTTGATACCACGAGTAAAACAACGATCACAATACCGGCAATTGTGCCACCACTGATACCTCCTGCATCATTATCGGGACTACTTTCACCATTTGAATCAGTGCTGACAACTGTCGCAGAAGTAGTAACGCCGTTAAAACTGGTACCGCACGTTCCAGTGCATTCATTGACCAGTGCTGCATTAAGGGAGCCATCCGCAACTGCATCAGATATCGCTAAAGCAATATTTGCTTCTACATCAGATATAGTAGTAGATGATGGATGGTTACTTAAGTAGACAGTTGCCGCCATTTCGACCGTTACATCAGTCGAAAGAACACGAAATAATCTACGTCTATACGTGTCGATAATTTCTAATGAGTCCGAATCGTCGAGTCCAGATACATCACGAGTAGCAAGTAAAACGGCTTGTTGAGTATCAGGATCTGTCATGTCACCAGAAAAGCCCGAGATGGTTAAAGTGATAGCAAGAGTTCCAATTTCTGACGGTGAACTTGTCGGTTTTGTAGTTGGTTTGTAAGTACTATATGTCGCGGCACTGTGACCAAATGTATACGAATACTCAAGTGCATAGAAGCCATATATTTCGACATAATAATAGTTGCTAAAGACATCGCTTTCACACTCTTCATTCAGCGTTCCCTTTTGGGGAGTGCCGGCACATTTTTCATTGGCATAATAGTAGTAGTTTGGCCATTCCAATATTATCGAGCTGTTTGTATCGGATATAAAGCAGTAGTCCTCCATGTAGGCATCGTAAAGTGCAATAGTTCCACAATTTTCATCATTGTAACCTACTTTATATGTATAATCTGTCATGGTAGAGAGGCTTATGCTGTCGCCGCTCGCTTCGCAGCTTAATTGAAATGATTCTTCATCAGAATAGCTACACCCAGAAGACAGCAAACCTTCATAAGCTAGGGAACTGGCTTTGCAAGAGTTGGACTCGTAAAGCCTGAAATATCCTCCATTCGAGGTGCACTCGAAGTTGACCCAAAGGTTAAGAGGCTCATTGTTGTACTTCCAAGTTTGCTCTTGAAGACACAAACCGGTTCGATACGCCGAGATATAGTAAGGATCAGATGCGCAAACATCACCCAAGTACGAGTTGAAAAACAGATAACCAGAATTTTGGGTAGGAGAAACTGTTGGTTTTTTTGTTGGCGATGACGTAGTTTTCTTAGCCGTGGGAGTAGGAGCAGAGGTCGGATATAACGGAGTATCTCCTAAGCTTTGCATTAATGTACTAAGTACATCAAAGTCTACACTACCGAGCCCTGTAGAGCCGTCCCAACCGACAGCAGCAGGAAATCCCTGTTCACAACAAACGTCCCCGTATGCTGTGCACGAGTTATCGCCTGCCGTTATATCATTGACATACCCGCCATCTGGATCATCTTCATACAAGCTATAAAGAGCTGGATTGATCCAACCTACACGAGATTTGCCTAGGGATTTACGACGAGCATTTATTAGCGAGATCATTGCAGCAAACACGGGACTACTGGCCGAGGTACCAGAGAGTAAATAAAAGTTACTCTGTATAGCAACGAGATAATTGTACCCCATCAGAGAAATATCAGGATAAGCCCTGCCTTTGCTGTTATATCCGGTATAAGGCTGCGTGTTACTGATATAGCTATTGACTACATCGGATTGCCATTCAGGCATAGAATAATAGTCTGAAAAGCCTCCACCACTAGTGATGATACCACCAGTAGCACCACTACAGACAATTTCCGCGGAGTTGCTTTCTGGCCCCATAGTGGCACCTACAGAGGTAACAATAGGACAACTTGCTGGGAATTGTGGATGATATCCACAAGAATTTAACTCTGTGCCTGAACCAGCCACACCATCATCACCGGAACTCGAGAATAAAGTTACTCCTTGCACGCCTAGAATTTGAGCTGAAGTCTCAAAGCTATACAATTCAGTATCGGTTAAATACTTTTCTGATTCCCCATAAGAGATCGAAATGACGTCATAAGGATTTTCCAAATTAGCAATAGTTGCTAACCACGCACTAAACGACTCAGTTGACGCTACGTAGTCATATATCATTTTAGTTTCTTGGGATATCGCCAGCATATACTGGACATCAAGATTGGCTTCTGCACAGTCATTAGCCGTCTTACACTCTGCAGATTTATGACCCCCTATATCTTCATCAACCGCATCTTTAGGTAAACTAAATTCAGTCTGAAACGCTTCCAAATCTACCGTGGAAAAGGTTTGTCCGATTGACGCATATACTGCCTGGTCAACAAAGGAACTACTCGTGTTCCCCGTTTCATAGGGATCTCCAACATTACTGTCGATATTGTAGTATGTATTAATCGTTTCAGGACCAACATAACACTCGGTAGTACTTCCAGAAGTTGAACAATACGTCGTTACACTTGTGGTTGCATCTTTTCGCGCAACAAACGATTCCTTCTTTACTTGCTTCATTCCTTTTAGTTTCTTCTGTTTTCTTGCAGGAAAATCAACTAGTCCGAATGCGCCAAGTAAATGGTTTTTTAATTCGTGTGGAATATTGTAAGATTTTGCACGATTAAGAGTCTTAACACCTTCATCTTCTACATTCATTTCGTATTGATGAAACTTGGTATCAAAGATTTGTTCCCACATCTTAATTGCCGCCTTGCAAGTAATAGTATATCCTAATTTGTCGATACCGATTATTTCAACCTTATGATTATTCAAGTAGTTAGTTATCGATTCAACTGATAGCTCATTTCTGACAATTGTTTTGACGTCTTTGTGTGATAAAAACTGACCATATTTTGATGATTTAGGATCTGAAACTTCATGTAATGTGCGATGTAATAAGTTCTCGTCTAATGGTTTCACTATTAAACTTATCTCATGTATTTCATCACGATCTTCCACGGTTTTAATTTCACGAAGATCTGGACGCAACAATGGAGATTGCGTTAGATTAAGTCTTCGTGCTGGTTTCGACTCGTATGAACGCTTCTTCATGAATGTGCGGAACGAATCCTTATCAGCAACTAGCTCATCAAAAGAGATTGATTTGGAGCCGACCTTGGCGACGAGATCGCTGATCTCTACCGATAGCGCACATGCCAAGACGCAGAGCAACAACGCGAGAAGGAGCAGCATTAGATAGCGCTCCCCCTTGCAACGAGGATTAATTAGATCTGGCGAAAATTTCGCCGCCCAGACAGAAATTTATGTCGTACCGACAGTTTGGTGGATTGTTGGAATGGTGTTGCAACAGAAGAAATTAATTTATAAATTGAAGCATACAAAAAAAAATTACATATTAGTTCTATATATACATAATAAGGTACACTCATATTTTACCGTTAGCCATACACCGTATATACCAGTGGTATTGACACAGACAGAAGGCACGCTGAGCATCCTTAGACAGTCTAAGTTACACCGAGACACACTATTTAATCAATACCAACTTTCCTTGATAATAACTATCGACCGATTTAAATTTATTGCTTGATAATTTATTGTAATTTTGAAACGAACTTTTGTCTTTCCAAAAATTATAGCAGATATAATTGTATCCGTCATCAGGTTTTTCGCGCCGAACGAGGTAGGACGTCAGAAATCCCTCAACATTTTCGTATTCATCTAGATTATAACTATTTTCGAATTTAACTACATCCTCCGAGACTTTCATTCTATTCGCAACTACAAATACATCGGGTGGCACCTCCGTCTTGCCATCTGCCTGAATAGTCCGCCAACCATTTTCCATGTTTAAACTATTTTTTAAACTTAGAAGATTGTTTTGATTCATTGCAGACTTTAAATTATCATAAAATGCAGGCACTGGCTTTCCATCTAGAATGAATAGTGCAGTACCGATCAGTTTCATGAAATCTAAAATAGATCCACCACCTGAGAAAAAAAATAAGTTTTAATAAAATAAACCAGTGAGTAAACGAAAGAGTCATAATAAAATACCATGTGCTTCTTTAAAAGCTTCGCCTGTTCTCCATTCGTTGAAATTTTCTTTATTTTCCCAGATAGTAAATGACAAATAATTGTATTTGTCATTCGCGTCGTATTTAATACCAAATTCTTCAACACGTTGTAATAAACAGAAGAATTTAAACCCGTTTAACTCTGCTAATCTCGACTTTCGGTCAGCCCACCGTTTATCAAATGCAGCTATCTTTCCATCTCGCACCTTAAATCTGTTGGAGGCCAAATAATTATTGCACGGAAGCTGTCCGGGTAATAACTTTATCTCATTCTGTGCCTCCGCAAACAGATCCGAATCCATGCGGAGCACACGACGAGACGCGCGAAACGCCTGCGCAGAGAGAACCAACAGCAACAACAAACACAGCCAGAACGGTGTCATTGTAGAGGAAAATACCTAACACGAGAGTCTGAAGAATCCGAGAACATTTTCGTCACCGGCACTGGAAATGGTAAGTAGATGTGTATAATTTAATTATAACAAGCAACGTAATCATACCGGTTGATGGTTAGTATGCACGTGATAGTTATGCTCCGTCCATCAGTAGGAGACCTCGGACGTGACTAGATGAAACACGAGATAGCGACCTGTTGCGAATACATTACATGAAGCCATTTGCGGCTTCGCATGGATCATGCACCAAGGATATTAGTGCAACATGAAGCAGTATGCAGACACAATATCACGCTGGCACATTAAGAAAATGAAAAATTTTCAAAATTTAAACCCTAGCGCATTCGGCCTTCGCGATAACACGATGGGTGAGGAAAAATTTTCTAGAAAAGGTTTGAAAACTTCAGCAGCACGCACGTGGTTGTCTCTACAAGATGATGCGCCATAAGATCGTGGCGGCTAAGGCCGAGGAGAAGAAGGGGGAGGAGACAACAGCGACGGCCGCCGATGCAGGAGGTGGAATGAGACTTCGGGTGGGCGCTGTTGGAGGTCAATTGACATCGGCAGGTGCGAGTGGCAGTAAAGTGGGACAGAATCCAGGTTTAATCAGGATTCAAAAAGATTTTACTGCCCTAGATTTGAGCACCAATCCAAACATAGAAGGTCCACATTTTGACGATCCAAATGATCTTGCAAACTTTAGTTTCATAATTAAACCCGAAAATGGATTTTGGAAAGGAGCTAAATATAGATTTAAATTTTTCATTACCTCAGGATATCCCCATACTCCTCCTAAGGTAACTTGTGAAACAAAGATATTTCATCCAAATATTGATTTAAGTGGAGCAATTTGTTTAAATATTTTACGAGAAGACTGGAAGCCAATTTTTACGTTAGATTCTATATTAGTTTCATTGGTCACTTTATTTGATGATAATGTTAATCCAACAGATCCTTTGAATAAAGAAGCTGCTTCACTTCTTCGCAATGATAAGTAAGTTATTCATTCTTGTTATCATCCTATTCTTTCCTCTTACGTGCTTGCAATTTATAGGGCGGGATTCGAAAGAATCGTCAAGAATACATTGAAAGGACAGTCCTACAATGGCGAGTCATTCCCCAAACTGCTTTAATTGAATCAAATTTAAATTATTCTTCGTATGTTATATTTGTAAAGTAAAATCAACATTTGTTACATTTAAATGTAGTTTCTGTTACATGCTTCGCGCAACAGTAGATCACTGATCGCAATTTCCACTTACTATCACGCACTATCTTACAACTAGTATGCCTACGTCTTCAAAATGGTTTTCTAAGACCAGTTCTCTGGATGATGTTCCGGTGTTTAAAATCCCAGAATCGCTGATTTAGAAGGAATCGAAGTTCGATTATCAAACACGCGGTTCCATCGGTGCAGGTGGAAGTAGAACGAGGGCACATGTCACACAGTGTGTTATTGCTGATCTCATCGGTCTCTGCAGGTCCGCAACAGCGACGAGCAGAGGACATATTGATAGGAAACGACTTAATTATTGAAAAGGTAGACGGTGTTTTGGAGGAGAACAAGCCATTAAGGGATAAGTTATTTGAAATCTCCAAACAAAAAGGTAAATATCCACAGATCTTCGTTAAAAAAGACTCAGATAATTATGAATTCGTTGGACTATTTGACGATTTAGAGTTAATATCGGAATCATCGACCATCCCTGCAGATATTTTAGCTGCCAATCCGAGTATTAGAACAATTAATTCAGTATTTGGTGAGTGCAAAAAGAAATAAAGATAAAAAATTAAACTTAGGACACACTTTTATAATGTATTAATGGATAGTATAATTATTCAGCTTTCAAGTGGATCTTGTCACCGTCATTGTATCCTTTAAAAATAGTTCTAGATAATAATTCGCCAGATGCAGTATAAATCTTATACGTATCCGCGACGCCAAATGCAGTTGTGGCAGCTACCTTCAATGCACCTAACGAAACTCCTATAGTAGCTGGAACATCTTTTGTTTCACTTTTTCCATCACATGTTGCTTTTAATACAACTGATTTTAGTGTTGCTGGATCTACCTTCTTTCTTGGCTTCTTCGTTTTCTTTTTCTTTTCCCCTTCACCATCTTTTGTGGCGACAGCTGCACCTCCAGCGGCAGCGTCCTTCTTCGCTGCTTTCGCAGCAGCCTGTCCCTCTGACTTACTCTTACTTTCCGCCTCCCTCTTAGCAAGAGTCTCTTTACGGGCGACGGCAGCTGCCATGCCTGCAGCAGTTAACTTGATATTTCCTGCAAATGTACGACCAGATTCATCTTTCTCAACTTGAAATTCAACTTCATATGATACTTTTGGAGGGAAATCAGGTAAATTTGTATAATTTTTGAAACTATAATAAATTCTAGGTGTGTTATCTGTTAGTGGCTTGCCATCATTTAGATATATAAACCCAAATTTTGCCTTTGCGTATATTACTTTTTCAATAGTACCAGTCACTGTTTTACCAACTAAACTATCACTTACTTGCTTATATTCTATCGCTGGTTTCTTTACTGCTGCCTCTTTAGGTGCTGCTGCTGCACCTGCATCTGCAGGTTTTTCTTCTTTTTTTCCACCTTTCTTACGATTATCGCGAGGCTTCTTATCCGAATTCTCTACTTTAGCTGCGGCAGACATTTTGCTTGATTGGTAATGGATTTAAACAAAAATCTACAATCAATTAAATAAATAAGCAAACAAGTAAGTGAATAAATAGCAATATTTCATTAAATGTTAGAAAGATGAGTGAGGTGTAGAGATAATAGTTAATGCATGTTTTAATTTACGCATCATTGATGATACTGCCAGAACACCCAGCAGAGAGAAGCCGCGGCGAGGCGAGTAGGTCGCAGTAACCGCGCCGCGGGAGACGGAAAGAGCGTAGAAATTTTACCTCTTTGGGTGACGCGAATCGTGATCTGTTCTAGATCTCGCCTATTTGCCAAGGTAGGGTTTGGTTTTTCAGAAAAGAAAAGAGAAAATTAAAATATCTGGGGAGGTGATGTGAAGCAAATGCATCGAAGTTGAAGGTGAGATAAACTACTATGAAAGTTTCGGTTACTCTATTTACCAGAAAGAATATATATTAAATAACTACAAAGAATTTCAATCACTCTCTCAAACGCAGCAAGAGTTACAAACATAGTAACTGGTTATTTCACCACCGGGTCGCGCGTATTGTAGTAAAGTTGTACCTCTTTGGTAGTTGGTCCACTAAAATAGGCCCCTGGCCTCAAATCGGTTCAAGTGGAAAAAATTTTCAGTGTCTCTCAACAATAAAATGTTGATTGTGTTGCTATTGCTACTAGGGACCGCGGGGGCGGGAAAAACTCTTTTTAACACCAGCAAGGACTCAAATGACGACGCGGTTTACGATCAGGAAGAGTTTCGACGATCACTGGATGTTTGCTGGACTGACGACAGTTGCGGGAAA
>JACCDO010984258.1_pt1 | contig 14070 bp, 14 predicted proteins | sample 7446101 | NCBI WGS metagenome assembly JACCDO01 (sample SAMN15323440, study PRJNA562643) | freshwater metagenome | isolation source: river surface water | place: USA:Blue River Watershed | collected 2017-08-16
GTGCAAGTATCGGTGGCACACTTATCCCTGCAGGCGCTGATCTCTCGAAAGGCATCTACACCAGCCTTTGGTTGAAGGACCAGGCCAACCCGGGCTTTGCGAACGACGATGACATGAAGCTGTACGTTGAGAAGCTCAAGAAGTACGACAGTAGCTTGAATCCAGCGGACCAATTCAATGCCATCGGTTGGTTCTTCTGCAATGCCACGAAGGCAGTGCTCGAAAACACTAAGCAGCCTACGCGCAAAGCCTTTGTCGATGCAATGCGTAACATGAGCCAAGTCAAAGTTCCGTTGCTGTTGAATGGCGTGACGTTGACCACGAAAGGATCAGATGACGGCTACCCAATCGAGTCGATTCAAATGGGTCAATTTGATGGCGTTAAGTTTGTCCCGATTGGTGGCTTAATCGACTACGAGGGTAAGACACCTCAGCCCCAATAAGGACGCACTAGTAGTTCAGAACACCTCAAGGCACTCGAACAAGATTGATTTTTTAAATTTATTTTTTGTAGCAGGAATCAGCATGAGCGGAAGCATCAAGACGTACCAGATGGTCATCAACGGAAAGTTGGTTAATAGTTGTGACGATGACTGGATAAATGTTGAGAACCCTGCCAAGAAAACAATCTTTGCTCGAGTGCCGCGAGGCAAAGCGGCTGACGTTAACATCGCAGTCGCTGCAGCAAAAAAAGCGTTTACGACCTGGTCGAAAACTTCGGCACCCGAGCGTGGAAAGTTGCTTTACGCGATTGCCGATGGATTAGAAAAAATCAAAGAGCACGTTGCGCAAACGATCAGTACGGAGAACGGTAACGCGTTGCGTACACAAAGTCGTGGCGAGGTGAATGTCACGATTGATATCGTGCGCTACGTTGCTGGTATGGCAAGAGAAATCAAAGGTAGTACAAGCTACCTAGGTTCAGGGACGTTGGACTACACGCGTAGAGAGCCTTACGGTGTAGTGGGAGCGATCGTCCCATGGAATGCACCGCTGATGCTTGCTGCGCTCAAAATTATTCCAGCGGTGATGACCGGTAATACGATTGTTTTAAAAGCGTCGGAAGAGGCGCCGTTGGCTGTGCTTGAGCTCGCGAAAGTGTGTAACGAGCACTTGCCACCTGGTGTGGTGAACGTCATCACCGGTAGCGGAATTGAATGCGGCGCACCCTTGGTCGAACATAAAGATGTTCCCAAAGTTTCATTCACAGGTTCGACTGCAGTCGGTAAATCAATTTTGGTCGCGGCAAGCGCAAGAGTTGCGGCGGTAACGCTCGAGCTCGGTGGAAAAAGCGCACAAGTTGTGTTTCCGGACGTCGATCTGGACTACACGGCAGAAAACGTTATTGCGGCGATGCGTTTCACTCGCCAAGGACAGTCTTGTACGGCAGGCTCACGCTTGTATGTTCATGAGTCTATTTCCGATAAGTTTCTTGACAAGCTTGTCAGCAAGCTCAAGGCGATCAAGGTTGGCGATCCACTAGATGAAGCGTCTGATGCCGGCTCGTTGGTGAACGCAAAGCAGTTTATGCGTGTGACAAACTACATTCGCGAAGCGATGGACTCGCGTAAGGGTGAATTATTGCTTGGCGGCTTGCCACCTGAGACTGGTCCGTTGTCAGAAGGCTATTTTGTTCAGCCGACAGTCTTTTTAAACTTGCCTCAAGAGGTGCGTATGACGCATGAAGAGGTATTTGGCCCCGTCTTGTCGGTGAGCACATGGAAACATGAAAGTGATGTGATTGAGCGCGCCAATGATAGCGACTATGGCTTGGCGGCTTTCATCTGGTCGCGCGCTGGTGCACCAGCGATCAGAATGGCGCACGCTCTGGATGCGGGCTGGATTCAGATCAATCAGGGCGGCGGACAGCAAATTGGACATTCTTATGGTGGCTTCAAGCAAAGTGGAGCCGGGCGCGAATTCTCGATCGAGGGCATGCTCGATAGCTTCACCGATACAAAGCAGATTTCGGTAAATCTTGGCGATGCGGGGTTTCCTCCACTGTGACCTAATCGATCCGTTAACGAGCGGAGTAATCCCAAACAAATATCAAAAAAGACACATTAGAAATTGGAGACAAGGGTGACTCAACAATACAAAAAGATTCAAACAGTGGGGTTTGTGGGTATCGGGGTGATGGGTAGCCGCATGATCCAAAACCTGAAAGGTACGGTCAAGCTGTTGGTGTTTGATGTTGATCAGGCGCGCGCCAAGCAAGTTGCTGGTGAAGCGGGTGGCACGGCTGTCGCAGCGCTCTCGGGTTTGGCTGAGGCTGACACGGTGATCTTGATGTTGCCAAACAGTAACGTCGTGGATGCGGTCGTGAAAGGCGGCGATAAGGGTCCCGGGCTAATAGATATTCTCGGACCGGGTTCAATGATCATTGACATGAGCTCTTCGACGCCTAGCAACACGATTGAAAACGCGAAGCAATGCGCAAAGAAACAAATTCATTACGTGGATGCTCCAGTTTCCGGTGGACCAACAGGAGCTGCTGCGGGCACGCTGGCAATCATGGTTGGAGGTTCTTCCGAGACGTTCAATCACGCCAAGCCTTTGCTTGAAAAAATGGGTGGCAACGTGGTGCTGATCGGTGAGGTCGGGTCGGGGCATGCAGTCAAGGCGCTAAACAATCTACTCGGCGCGACTATCCTTGCGGCGACTGCAGAGATCTTTGCAGCTGGGGAAAAGTTCGGCTTAGACCCCCATGTGATGCAGAAAGTCATCAATACGTCGAGCGGCAGAAGCTTTTCGACTGACCTGACCTATCCCAAAGCAGTTTTGCCAAAGACCTGGGATTTCGGTTTTGCGATGGGTCTGATGAACAAAGACATTGGGATTGCCATGTCATTGATCGACGCTACTGGTGTCGATACTGCATTGAATCGTCAAGCTGCGGAAGTCTGGGCGAAAGCTATGGCTGCGTTTGGTCCGACTTCGGATATGAGTGAGGTCGTTCGTTTGACCTACGAACGCGCTGGCCTTTGAGAGAGTCTATGCAATCTGAATCGGTAACGTCAGCGACTCGATCCCGCACACCGAAGCTTTCCGTATCGGATATGTCGCTGCGCTTCGGTGGCATCGTAGCGCTCAATGATCTCTCTTTCTCTGTTGAAGAGGGCAGCATTTGTGGATTGATTGGTCCTAACGGCGCCGGCAAGACCAGTTGCTTCAATTGCATCAGTCGTCTCTACATGCCGTCCTCTGGAAAGGTGGAGTTTGAAGGCAAAGACATTACCCGCGTCAAGGCGATGGACGTTGTGTCAATTGGCATCGCCAGGACGTTTCAAAACCTTGCGCTTCTCCCGTCCTTGACCGTTCATCAGAATGTCATGTTGGGCGGTCATCACTATGGACGTACTTCGCTGTGGAAAGCTGCCTTCAAACCGCTTTCTCATCGAAAGGAAGAGAAAGAGCTTTCCGATTTTGCTTTGGAGTTGCTCGGTAGACTCAAGCTCGATCAGCACAAAGATACACGCGTGGACGACTTGCCTTACCCAACCCTTAAGCGGGTGGAGTTAGCCCGTGCCCTAGCATCGAAACCAAAGCTGCTGATGTTGGATGAGCCAGCTGGAGGTCTGTCGCACTCCGAGGTGGATGACTTATCCGAGACTTTGGTTCAAATTCGTAAAGAGTTCGCTTTGACGCTGTTGCTTGTTGAACATCACATGGGAATGGTGATGAAAATTTCCGACAACATTGTCGTACTTGATTTCGGTCATAAGATTGCAGATGGACTGCCAGCCGATATCAAGTCCAATCCCCGCGTCATTGAAGCGTATCTAGGTAAACCACGATGAAAGTTCTCGACGTTAAAAACCTGGAGGCGGGCTACGGGAGAATCAAAGTCTTGCATGGTATCTCCTTGTCGGTAGAGGAGGGGACGATTTCAGTGCTGCTCGGCGCCAATGGTGCGGGTAAGACGACGACTCTGAGGGCTATCTCTGGACTTCTCAAAGGTCAGGGCAATATTCTGCTCGATGGCAAAGAAATTAACGGTATGCGCGCTGACGTGATCGCACGCGCAGGCGTGGCGCATGCGGCCGAAGGACGAGGTACCTTTACCGATCTTACCGTTGAGGACAACTTGAGGGTGGGCGCGTTTCGCCGCCAAGATAAAAAGGAAATTGCCTCCGACATGGAGCGGATGTATGACTTATTCCCTCGACTGCTCGAGAGGAAACATCAAAAGGCAGGTAGCTTGAGTGGTGGCGAGCAGCAAATGCTTGCCGTGGGGCGGGCGCTCATGCTTCGGCCGCGCGTGTTGTTGTTAGACGAGCCCTCGCTCGGTCTCGCGCCTGTCATTATTAACGGGCTCTTCGCCACATTAAGCCGCGTGAACAAAGAGTTCGGAACAACGATGCTAATCGTTGAGCAAAACGCGAACCTGGCACTTGAAATTGCAAACTATGCCTACGTGTTGGAGTCAGGAAAGATCAGTCTTGAGGGACCTGCTCACGAAATTGCTGCGCATGACGGTGTGCGTGCCGCATACCTAGGGGACTGAGATGGAATATTTACTTCAGCAGATCTTAAATGGAGTGACCATTGGCGCGGTGTATGCGTCGCTGGGTCTTGCCTTGGTGTTGATTTATCGGACCACCAATATTGCAAACTTCGCGCAAGGCGAGATGGCAACATTTTCCGCTTTTATGACTTGGCAGCTTACCCAGTGGGGTATTCCGATCGTGTTGGCGATATTGATCGTGATTGCGATTTCAGCGGTCATCGGCGCGGTGGTGTATGGGATTTTGGTGCGTCCGGTGCAATTCAAGGACGAAATGACCATCATTATCGTGACGCTTGGACTGTACTTAGCGTTTAACAGTACGACCGGCGCGATCTGGGGCTATATGCAAAAAACTTCGCCGAGCCCATTCCCTAAAACGACGTGGATGTTGAGCGATGTCCGCGTCTCAGCAGAGTTAGTTAGCTTTGTATTGGTGTTAGTGGCGATTTCTTTTGGACTATTTCTATTATTCCAAAAGACCAAGTTGGGTAATGCGCTGAGAGCGGCGGCATCCAACGCCCAGTCAGCCCAATTGGTTGGCATCCCTTATACAAAGATGATGATTCTGGGATGGGGAATGGCGGCAGGTTTAGGGGCAGTGTCGGGTGCATTGGTATCGTCTCGGCTCTCTTTGGATCCGAATATGATGGCCGACGTCATTATTTACGGCTTTGCCTCCGCAGTCGTCGGCGGGATGAGCAGCTACGTTGGAGTGGTAGTCGGAGGAATGGTTGTTGGAATTTCACAGGCGCTCACGATTGCGTTTCTGCCTGGACTCGGTGCTGACTTACAGATTGTTGTGCCGTTGGTGTTGATTGTTGCGGTGCTGATCGTCAAGCCTGAAGGCTTGTTTGGCAAAACAGTCGCGGCGAGGGTCTGATAATCATGAAAACAATTGATGGGACCTCTCTTTCCACTGGACAATGGACCGCATTTCAAAGGTCTGCGTTTCTCATCGTGGTCGCTGTTGCCTTGCTGGGATTGCCGCTAGTCGTTCCGGGCTATCTCACCTTTCAACTTAGCGGGGTGATGGCTTACGCGGTGGCCGCTATCGGCTTGAACCTGATTACTGGGTATGCCGGACAGATCTCCCTTGGTCACAACGCTTTTTTCGCCTTGGGCTCCTACACCGCTGCAATGAGCATGGTGTATTTCAATGTCCATTACATTACGTCGGTTTTTCTGGCCGCTATCGTTAGTTTCGTGGTGGGCTATCTAGCCGGCTTTCCTGCCCAACGGTTAAGAGGTCTGTATTTAGCCTTGATTACCTTGGTGCTTGCCGTGTCTGTCGCCCCGATCATCAAGCATTTCAAGGATGTCACGGGTGGAATGCCAGGTCTATCGTTCGATCGTCCGTCTCCACCTGCATGGACTGGCCTGACAAAAGACGCATGGATTTATTATCTTGTCCTGATGTTCACCGTGGTGTGTTTTTACCTTGCGAGGAATTTTGTCGCAGGTAGCACGGGTAGGGCGCTGACGGCAGTGCGACTGGCTCCATTAGCGGCTTCCTCGATGGGCGTGAATGTCAACGGTTATAAAGTGTTGATCTTTGGTCTTGGCTCGATGTTGGGTGGCGTCGGTGGTGCGCTGTTCAACTACTCGATTGGCTTCGTTGGGCCAGACTCGTATTCGCTAATGCTCTCTGTCGGATTTCTGGCTGCTATTGTGGTGGGTGGTCTTGGGACGATCTGGGGTGCACTGGTTGCAGGCCTATTTCTTCAGTTCGTACCTACCTACGCTTCAGATATTAGCGAGGCTTTGGCGGGTACTGTTTACGGCGGTATCCTCATTGCTTGCATGTTTTTCATGCCCAAGGGTATCGTAGGGACCTGGATGGAGAAACGGCAACAAAGGCGGCAGCCCTCCGCGAAGCCCTGATCCAAAGTGCTATGCTTGCCCTCGGTGTTGAAGCAGAGGGTCGCATGGAGATTAGGCAACTAAAGTATTTCGTCCGGATTGTTGAGCTGGGAAGCCTCACGCGCGCCGCAGAGTCGCTGTTTATTGCTCAGCCGGCGCTCAGTCAACAGATGGCAAGCTTAGAGAAAGATCTGGGCATCAAGTTGCTGACTCGGAGCGTTCGTGGTGTCGCGGTCACCCAGGCGGGCAAGGCCTTTTACCAACAAGCCAACACTATCCTCAAACAAGTCGAAAATGCGAGGATGGTCGCGAAATCCGAGAACGATCATCCCAACGGTATGGTCAGTATTGGCATCCCCAGCAGCATTGCGAACGTTCTCGCCGTACCGCTCTACAGCGCCATCCGCACGAAGTATCCCAATATTTTGCTTGAAATCAACGAGACGCCTAGTGCCTACCTCGATGAGCTGGTGATTAATGGGCGTATCGACATTGGCTTGCTATTTAATTTCTCTAGAGCAAAGGGACTCAGGCTGCGCAAGCTGTTCTCTGAAAGCCTATATCTTGTGGGTAAACAAGGCTCTTTTGAAACGGATGATCCCATACCGCTGGCTGAAGTCTGTCGAATGGAGGTCTTAGCGCCAAGCCGAACCAATAGCATACGCGTGCAAATTGATAAGGGATTGTTCTCATCCGGCCTTAACTTGATCCCAGTGGCCGAGATCAATGCCACCCCAGTTACCAAAAAGCTAACCCTAGCCGGACAAGGCCTAACGATTCTACCGTGGTGCGCCATTGACGAGGAGCTCAGTAATGGGTTGCTTCAGGCTAAGCTCATCGTGGAGCCGGCAGTGCGACGAGACGTTTTTATTGGCCTATCTGAAACGGTTCCACTCAGTCATGCTGCGCTATGTGTGCATCAGCTGATGATTGAGGTCGTATTCGAGCTGATCAAGCAAAACAAATGGAAAGGTGTCGTTGCGGTAGATCAAGACGAAGTTTGAAGTCAGTACAAAGAACAAAATGGAGCTAGAAATGGAATACAAACTCATCAACATGGATGTGCAGTCGTCGATTGCAACCATCGTTTTTAATCGTCCCGAGAAGCGCAACGCCATGAGCGACGATATGCGCTCAGAATTCATCCATGCGCTCGAGCGGATTGCTGCCGACAAGGAGATACGCGCGTTGGTGATTACCGGTTCAGGCAAAGGTTTTTCTGCGGGCGGTGATATCGCGGGAATGGAAAAGCGCATGAGCGCTCCGACAGGCGAGATCGCATTTAATGGTTGGCATCGGCAGCAGCGCGTGCACCATTCCCAAAACCTCTTGCATACGATGCCCAAGCCAACTATCGCTGCGGTGAACGGCGCCGCCTCTGGTCTTGGTGCAGATACTGCCTTGGCGTGTGATTTCTTGATAGGTAGCGAGTACGCAAACTTCACGTGGTCCTACATTAACCGTGGAATCATTCCTGATGGCGGAGGTATGTACTTGTTGCCACGCCGGGTCAGCCTGTCGATGGCGAAACAGTTGATTTTCTCGGGTCGTCGTGTGGATGCCGATGAGGCTTTGTCACTCGGAATTCTCGACCGTAAAACTTCAAGTGAAACCTTGGTAGCCGACGCGCAAGCTTGGGCTGCTGAAATGAGCCGTGGTTCTGGTACTGCGTTAGCGCTGTCTAAGACGATTTTGAATCAGTCTTATGAGTCCACTGCGCATCAAGTCTTTGCGCAAGGCAGCCAGGCACAGGGTATCTGCTATACAAGTACAGAACATCGCAATGCAGTATTGGCCTTTCTTGAAGCCAACAGCAAAAAAGGCTAATGCGCAATGAATGCTATTTCCCGCTTGATGCGACCAGAGCGCGTTGCTGTGATTGGTGCCTCGGCCGACGTCACAAAGACCGCCGGTCGACCTGTTTCTTACCTACTCAAACATGGCTTTACGGGCGAGATCTATCCAGTTAATCCCAAAGCAGCAGAAATTTGTGGGCTGACCTGTTATCCGGATATCGCGTCGCTGCCGGCAGTGCCCGACGTGGGGATCGTACTGCTCGGCGCTGAGCGTGCGCAACAGGCCGTCCGGGAATTAGCGCAGATGGGTTGTACGGCCGCGATCATTCTAGCGAGCGGTTACGGCGAAGTGGGGGAGGAGGGCAAGCGGCGCCAGGCCGAGCTCAGAGAGGCCGCAGGCAGCATGCGTATTCTCGGCCCCAACACCATTGGTTTAGTCAACATCACCGACGGGATCGTGTTGTCTGCGTCAGGTGCGCTCGAGATGGATCACTTTCCATCGGGTGCGGTGAGTGTGGTGTCACAAAGCGGAGGGATTTTGGGATCACTCCTGTCCCGTGCTGCGGCCCGTGGAATAGGTTTGTCCAAACTTATCTCGACGAGTAACGAAGTTGATCTTGAGCTCGCAGATTTTATCGACTGGTTAATTGAAGACGACGCGACTAAAGTCATCGTCCTGTATATCGAGTCTGTAAGAAATTCCGAGAAATTCCGTCAAGCCGCTTTGCGTGCGGCGGCAGCGGGTAAGCCTATCGTCGCTTTTAAAATTGGCCGCTCTGAAGCGGGTGCCAAAGCTGCGATTTCTCATACCGGTGCCTTGGCGGGTGCTGACAAGATGTACGACGCGTTATTCAAACAAGTCGGGATTATTCGTGCCGATAATTTTGATTCTTTGTTGGACATGCCTGCCGCACTCGCTACCGGGCGTAAGCTGCGCGGCAACCGTGTCGCTATCCTGACCTCGACGGGCGGTGCTGGAACGCTTGTATCGGATGCCTTGGGTGTCTCCGGCTTTGCAACACCTGCACCCGACGCAGTGACCGGTTCAGAGCTGCGCGCACTGCAAGATGGCGACCACGCAGCATTGGATCGCAACCCCATTGACGTGACCTTGGCGGGTTTGAAGCCAGACCTCTTGAAAGGTGCGATCAGCTCTCTGCTGCGTAGCGAGACCTATGATGCGTTAGTTGTGATTGTCGGCGCGTCCGCCTTGGCGATGCCAGAGCTGATGTCTAATGCGATCAAGAGTTGCCTAGGCTCGACCGACAAACCGGTCATTGCCTACATCAGTCCACATGCACCAAAAATTGGTTCCTTACTTACGCAGGGTGGGGTCCCCGCGTTCTCCGCACCGGAAAGCTGTAGCGCTGCCTTAGGTGCGATGTTGCACGCTGCGCAATGGAATTCGTTGCCACAGTCAGACAAGACAGGCAAAACAGTGCAGCTAGAGAGCATCCCGACCGGCGCGCTGGATGAGGCACAAGCCAAACAGCTGTTTTCTAAATTTGGTATTTCTTGCGCGAATGAAATCATCATCAACAATGCCGAGCAGGCTGCTCAAGCGGCGACTAAGTTGGGTAATCGTGTTGTGTTGAAGATCCTCTCATCAGAAATTCTGCACAAGAGTGATATGGGTGGTGTCGCTGTCAATCTGAATGCCGCACAGATTGGTGAGCGCCTTGAAACAATGCGCGTCACGGTTAAAGCCAAGGCGGGAATCACGCCCGAGCACTTCCTTGTTCAAGAAATGGTTTCCGGTGGCACGGAATTAATCCTCGGCATGAATCGTGATCCACTGGGCACTGCTATCTTGTTGGGGATGGGTGGTGTGACGGCAGAGTTGCTGAAAGATACAACGATGCGCCTGTTACCGACGAACGGCGGGCTTTCGCCAGAGACCGCGCGCGAGATGGCGATGGAGCTCAAAACCTGGCCCTTGCTGGACGGTTATCGTGGCCGCGCACCGGCAGATGTGGAGGCGCTAGTCGCCGCGATAGTTGCGTTCTCTGAAATGGTCGCTCAGCTCGGCGAGCGCTTAGTCGAGGCGGAAATTAATCCACTATTTGTCTTGGAGCGCGGGCAGGGTGTCAGGGCTGCGGATGGGATTGCTGTCTTCGCTAACAATGGTTAGCTAACTTCGCTAAATAATAATAGCGGTATCACCGTGAATTCTTCTTTGAACTGCCCCTGCGGTCGGCTTCAAGGCAAGCGTGCCTTGCCCTTTGAACATTGCTGTCAGCGTTATCTGGATCATTTCGATACGGTGCCTGCACCTGACGCTGAGAGCCTAATGCGCTCGCGCTATACAGCGTTTGTGCTGCAACGCGCTAGTTATCTACTGAATACATGGGATCCCGCTCATCGTCCTGCCCAGTTAGATTTTGATGTAGAGGTGAAATGGCTGGGGCTACAAGTGAGAGTGCATCGCGTACTGGATCCAGAGCATGCTGAGGTCGAATTTATTGCACGAAGTCGCCTTCACGGCAGGGCGACGCGTTTGCATGAACGGAGTCGTTTTAGCCTGCAAAACGGTCGCTGGTATTACGTAGATGGCGTGATGATGGCGTGAGGTTTAATGACCACTACTTCCAACCCTGGACCCAGACAGTGTCATCCTGCAGATCGCGCCAAGCTACTTGCTGAACCTGTTTTGAATAAATTGCCTCGAGCTCGACAAATTCAATTTTTGTTTCGGGTAGTTCTGGATAATGCACTTTCGTTACGAGAAAGTGCTTGTTCTTCGCAACGGGGCGCTTCGCTGTCCACTTCGTGAGCAACAGCTTTTTAGGGGTTAGTGGGTTCATTTTCCGCAGCGCAACGATACCGGCGCTTTGGATGAATCACCGCTAAAACGAAGATTTTGCGGCGTGATGATTGCAGAGGTTAGCCAAACGTTTGGAGAATTTTGTGCACACTTTAAGATCGCTGTCGCTTGGCTCGGGCCATCTACGTTGACATTTAATACAGTGCAAGTGAACTCCATCATTCTTGTAATCTCGGTTGCACCAACTTGGATTCCCATGAAGTCACCGCCAAACTGTTTACTCATCTCTAGAGTTTCTTTGCACGTTTGACCAGATATTGTGAATTTGCCACGTAACTGACTGGGAATCGTACGCGTGGCGATAGGAGGTCTGTTTTTTTCGAGTGCGTTTAGGTTTTGTGTGGCTTCTGGGAAATTACCTACCGACGCATTTTGAAATAAGACTTCCGCCATAAAGGGATTACGGGTCACCCCTTTGCCGTCGCGATAGAGCTCGCCCAAGTTGTTGAGCGCGCCCGGATTATCAAGATCTGCACCTTTTTCGTAGGCTGCAAAGGCTTCAGCAACCTGATTTACTTTTTCGAGCGCACGTCCGTACTGAAACCAAAGCTGACCATCCTTGGGCGCGACTTTTACCGCTGCTGCACAGGCCGCTGCGGCACGGGTACCGTCAATCTTAGCGTAGGGTACGCCAGGGCCTTTACGTTCAGGATCAGCTGGTGAGGCAGCTAGGGCATGGCACGCTGCGGGCTGTGCTTGGGCGGTGCCTGTTAATAGACTAAGTAGCGCGATCGAAAGATCTAGAGCGGTTTTCATTGGAGTGAAGGTCCTGTGCGTATGGTTGGTACCGCATTCTCGAAAGTATAGACGCAGAGTCGTTTCATTAGCAGAAACATGCCGTTACGAAAAGTAATGCATGATCATAAGACTGACGTGTATATCGCTACGCCAAGTAAACTTATTTTTGTTCACCCGTCTTAACTTTACGCAGTTCAGTCTTCAATATCTTGCCGTAATTGTTCTTCGGCAAGCTATCCATAAAAATGTATTCGCGCGGGCGTTTAAAGCGTGCCATGTTCTCTAGGCACAGCGCGTCCATTTCATCGCTCGTCACCTGATGCTCCGGCTTCGTCACAACAAAGGCGATTGGCTCCTCTCCCAGATCGGCATGCTCGCGACCAATCACGGATACCTCAACAATAGCGGGGTGTCGCAGCAACACCTCTTCGATTTCACGGGGGTAGATGTTGCTACCGCCGCGGATAATCATGTCTTTCGAACGATCGCGTAGGGTGAGATAACCAAGATCATCCATCGTGCCGATGTCACCCGTCCAGAGCCAGCCGTCACGTATCGCTGCTGACGTTGCTTTGGGGTTGTTCCAATAACCCAGCATGCGTGTGTCGCTACGAGTGATGACTTCGCCTAACTCCCCGTTGGCAACGTCTTGCCCGTGTTCATCCACGACGCGTACCTCGACGCCAGTGCGCGCCGTCCCGCAAGAAGCCAGTCTTGCTAAGTGCCCGGCATCCCGTGGGCCTTCGTGCTCTTTTTTAGCCAGTCCGGTGATTGTCATGGGGCTCTCACCTTGGCCATAGACCTGATACAGCTTTGGTCCGAACAGGTCGAGGGTTTTGAGCAGGTCGCTTACGTACATCGGACCGCCTCCGTAATGAATCGTCAACAGATTGCCTGCTGGATCACTGAGGCCGTTGGACGAGCGCACCAGCCGCGACAACATTGTTGGCGCAGCAAACATCGATACTGCAGGGAAACGTTTAAACGACTCGAACACAATATCAGTCGTAAATGCGTCCTCGATCACTTGATGCCCACCCGCAAACAAATGGGGCAGGGCGTATAGGCCGGATCCGTGCGACAGCGGGGCGACATGCAGCATCGTTTGTCCTGCAATCACTTGATCGATATCCGTGCAATATTGCAAACACATCATCATCAGATTTCGGTGCGACAGCATGGCGCCTTTAGGTACACCCGTGGTGCCGCTCGTATAGAAGATCCAAGCTAAGTCGTCGGGTTGAACGTTCGCACAAGTCGCTGGTGGTGTTTGTACATCGAGCTCGTACTCGACGCTATCTACATTGAGCAAGGTGCAGCCGGGTACGACTTCGGCAAGCTCTTGCGCGAGCCCTGTGTAAAGATTGTTGGTCGTAAACAGTACGGTGGCACCACTATCCAAGGCAATGGGTTTGACTTCCTTAGGATGCAGCTTTGCGTTTACGGGTACCGCACACAAGCCCGCGACCCAGCACGCAGACAACACCTCAAGAAACTCGCGACGGCTTTCCATAACAATCAGGACGCGATCGCCTGGCTTAACCTGGTAGGTTTGCTGCAGCGCGCCTGCGAGCCCCAAGATACGTTGCGCTAATTGCCCATAGCCCACCGTTTGCCCGCGGTGCGTGACCGCACTGAGCTGGGGGTGACTGAGAGCCCTAAGTAGAAATGGTTTTGCAATATTCATCGCGCAATGTTCTAGGGTATTACTGGGTTGGTACCAAGCATAAACCGGTATAGACTCAAACAAACACATGGCAGAAACACGGCACAAACAAAACTTAACTTAGTTATCTGAGGAGACCGCTTGATGATCCAGACCCAATTAACGGTGAACGGGCAGGCAGTGACGCTGTCCGCTGCACCGAATACCTTGCTCGTTCAGGCGCTGCGCGAGCACCTCAACTTAACTGGCACCCATGTTGGCTGTGACACAGCCCAATGCGGTGCTTGCACAGTTTTGATGAATGGCAATGCCATCAAATCTTGCAATGTATTGCTTGCGCAAGCACAGGGTGCTGAGATTTCAACCATCGAAGGTTTGGCACAAGCCGACGGCACCATGCACCCGATGCAAGCTGCCTTCAAAGACTGCCATGGTTTACAGTGCGGCTATTGCACCCCCGGTATGGTGATGAATGCAGTGGATATTTGCCGCAAGCATCCTAATCCCACCGCTCAACAGATCCGAGAGCAACTCGACGGAAACATTTGTCGTTGCACCGGTTATCAAAACATCGTCAAGGCCGTGCAGCTAGGTGCTGCCGCCATGAAAGCTTAAGGAGCCGAACATGGGTGCAAATGATTTTTCAAAATTGCCGCATATCGGTGAGTCCGTTCTA
>JACCDO011536991.1_pt1 | contig 14070 bp, 3 predicted proteins | sample 7446101 | NCBI WGS metagenome assembly JACCDO01 (sample SAMN15323440, study PRJNA562643) | freshwater metagenome | isolation source: river surface water | place: USA:Blue River Watershed | collected 2017-08-16
TTCAAAGGAATGGGGCGCCACACCGGGAAGGTAGAAACCGAATGCACTCTGCAGTATTAAACTACAAAAAGCAGCTAAAATACATAAACGAGCCGACATGGTAAACTGAAGATATCACAACGAGCTCTTGTTTGTGTATAGTTGGTGAACCTTTGACTCTCACTCCTTTGCTTGAGACACGTTCCCCGTGTGGGACAACTTCTGACGAGTAAAATTTTCGACCCCGGAACCTCCTCATAAAGTTAGGTTAAGTTGGTGTTTTAGTATATAAATTTACGTTTAACTCTTCCCATGAAAATTTTAGGACTTTGTAAGTGCCTCTCTATTAATTCTTTCTTTTGGGATGAAACGAAAGCATTTTTGGCTTGATAGAGATCAGTGTTTGTGCGTTAATAAAAGACTTTTATATGGACATTTCCTATGATGTCAATATCAGAATCCATCGATCTTTATTTTCCAAAACCTCGCGTCGATATAACTCTAACTTCTATTGAAATTCTTATATTTTATTGAAATTCTGCAACATTCCAATTCGTATTTGTTTCCTCGTAATGACATCTTAGCCATTTTACGATACAACGAGGATACTCCAGAACCCGTTATGCTTTGCCAAGCTACTAAACTAGACGATTTTGGATTTTTTCAACGTGGTACTGTTAAGGAGATGATTACATTCTTTAGTAAAACTATTACTAAGCGAACACCACTAGGCAGTCGACAGAGCGTGCAAAACGAAGATTATTATGTACATGTCTACATGAGATCAGACGGTCTTTGCGGTTGCGTTACATGCGATAAAGAATATCCGGCTCGCGTTGCATTTTCATTGTTGTCGAAGATTCTTGAGGATTTCGACGTAACATTCGCGGCCGGAAGGCCAAATGCATGGCGTATCGCGAAGTCGGATGAAGCCATAATTTGGCCCCCGTTGGACACAATGATAACAAAATATCAAAACCCAGCAGAAGCTGATCAAATATCGCGCATTCAGAAGAACCTCGATGAAACTCGAGAGGTACTCCACAATACCATCGATAGCGTCCTGCAGAGAGGGGAAAAGCTCGAGGATTTGGTAGAGCGATCCGGTGAGTTGTCGACGCAAAGCAAGCTGTTTTATAAGCAAGCTAAGAGGGCGAACAGCTGCTGCGCTGTGGTATAATACTAATGCATGCCGTGCCTATCTTTTTGTTTATATGAAAATATATGAAATACAGTAAACGTTACAATCCCATCAACAACACATGCATGGGAGGATCTTCCGGGGTTTTCAACTCATGCTCGCTCTCTTTAGCCATATGTATTTCTATCTCTTCAATATCTCCTTCGCCTGCTTCCTCCGGTCCAATCCCGGTCTCCATCTCTTCCTCCCCATCGGAATCCTCCCCCACCTCGTCGAGCTCGCTGTCGCTCGTGTCCACATTGGTGGGGTCCATGCCTTTGCGCGAGCCACGCAAGTAGTCGCCCAGTACATGCCTTTCCAGACTTTCGGAGTCCACGCTTTGTGTGTCGCTGTCATATGTTGCCAAAAGCCTGGACCGCGCAGTGCTCTTCATTCCCTTTTTGGCAGGACCTTGAGGAACGCCGGAGGTTTCCATAGCTTGCAGTGCGGCGATACGCGCAAGCTTTTCTCGCTTCCACCGTCGCATGCCATTGAAAGCATGTCGTGTTAGCATTTTTGTTTTAGCGGTGGCTGGCGCAGGCTCGTGCACGTCCGAGGGACAGGACACGAGTACGCACCCGTTGCCTTCAATCAAGATGTCGCTAAAGTAGCCTTCTTGAACGTTGTCTGAGCTAATTCGAACATTTGGTGCTGTTAGACTGGTCTGCATACTAGCCGCAGAGGAGCCGCTTGCTGTATTTTCTGCTGAAACGCCTTGCATGAGGAACTCCTTTTTGATCTTCTGCACGGCTGCCATGTGCTGTGCCGCAGCATAGGCGCTGGGCCGAAGCTCGATACCCGCAACGTCCGCTGCTTCGCGCAACTGTTCAGGGGACAACTGTGTAAGTAGCGGCGGAACTACGGCTTGGTAGCGACGCCCTACACGGCTCATTTTGCGGCCTTTGCCTTCTTCGCCGTCTGCCTCTGGTGTCATATTGGCTAATACATTCCTGACTGAAAAATATCCGGAGCCGCGGGAACCACGCTCATCGCGGGAGGTAGAACTGCCATTAGACGCATTGTTTGTAGGAGTATGACGTTCAGGCTCGTGCAAGTAGTCTAGGTAGACACGGCTAGCCCTAGCCTTGGGCTTGCGAATCGGGCCACCAAGCTCCTTCAGTAAGCTTGATGGGCTGCTTTCCAGCTGCTTCGCTACCTTCTTGCTGCCGATTCGCCTAGCGGATGATGCCGAAGTCAAAGAACTCGGGGATCGGGAAGGTGCACTTCGCAAAGACTGCCCATCTTCATCGAGATCCTCATCAGGGCTATCGTGCTCCCCGCCATGGCCCTCGTCGTCTCCGCTGCTGGAAGAGTAATAAACGTAACGCCCTTCTTGCGCTTCATCCAACTCGCTACTTTTGATATAAGCGCAGCGAATTTTGCGCCGATAGATCTTGGGCGCATGATTAGCAGATAACATTCGTTTGCGCCTTAGGAGCAATGATATTGATTTGTTGATTTCAATTGGAGTTTCGTGGAAGGGCAGGAAGCGGTTCGTTGTGATTTCGTCATCGTCAAACATCCGCGTGTTCCCTCGATTGCCCAGCATGACCTCAACAGTGGGCTCTGCTGGCGTGGTATAGCACAGCACACAGTTCACTGCACGTGATAGTAGTCTATTGATGTTTGTATTGTGGATTGGCATCTCCCGCTCCAGGAATTCTGAAGCTGCTTCATGAGCGTCGCTTTCACTAGGCCTTGCCCACGCAAATGAATTATCCCACGGCGCGCCAGTCAAAATTGCCTTTCTCCGTTCTCGCGCAGCAGCCATAGCAGTGCGTGCAAGCATAGCAACTTCTACCCGTTGATTGAACGCCTCCTCGGCGCTAATTGGTGTAAACAGTGGCGGCAAATTCGCAGCCAGACCGTGTTTGTAGATAGCGCGGCTAGCTTCTGTCGCCCAAGTGTCTGTTTCTATGTCGATATAGTCATTTTCTGCAGCATTTTGCATTGAGCGCGAAAGAGCCCCACAAGGTTGGGATCTGTGGTGTAAGGCAGATAAGACTTCATCAAAAGCTTGCCACAAAAGCCTATGCTTGTCCACGGGAGGCGGCAGCGGAGGCAAAGACAACTCATCGTCCTCGTTGGTGGAACACCGCACACCCGTTGCAGTGACAACTGAATAATCCTCCAAGTCTTTGCTACGAACATTATCAAAATTGGCAAAGTCTGTCGGAGGCATTGTCCTTTCCTGTTTGGTCACGTCGCGGCGCAGCTTTTTGGACTCATCATTACTGGTCGATTTCTCCGTTTTCTCAGCATAGCGACGACTGCGTTCGGAAACGGGCGCCACCCCCGATTCGTTCAGAGAACTCATGCTACTTGCCCCTCCCAAACGTGGAGCAAAAATAATATCCGGAGGCAAGCAACCAGTGGCACGAAGTCCATCGTACGAGACCCAAGCATTACGATGCACACGGGCTGGAGGGTGATCCAATCGATAATTTGCTTTAAAAGGCACTCGCGATTTCCACAATGCTTTCTTAGCTCTCACTGTCGGCACTCGACCGGTCTTTTCTTCGCGACTGAGACTCATATCGCATGCGTCCACCTCTGCAAGAGCAGATGTCTTGATCTGCTTGCAAAGACGCGTGTAATCGATCCCTCCGGCGATGCAGTTTTTGACCGGCAAGTATTCTCTATTGTTGGACAGCTGCTGCTCCATGGCGGCTGCCCAAACGCATGCAACGAAGACAGCGTGGTGGTCGTGCCTCCACGAGTACTGTATCTTAGGGGCTTCAATAGGATGCTGCTCGCGGTCTAGCACCAGTTCTCCTGCAAGTACTCGACGAATGGCCGGTACCTCTGCGCTCATGTCCTTGCCCTGACGCAGACGCCACACGATGGTCGATTGCAGAGTCTCAGCTAATTCGCGTCGACGGGCGAGCGAGGGCTCGGGAAGTTTTGGCGGAGCGAGAGACAAGTGTCCCAAGACAGCAGCACCACCTGACGCTGCGTGATGCGCACATATCCGACAAAGTAGTGCATCCATGAGAAGCATATTCTGAAGATACTCGGTTGAGTGGCGCTGCGCATCCCACGCATCCAATTGCAGATTGCCGGAACATGAAACATGATAGGCCAAAGTCGGATCCCATAACAAGTTTTTCTTAAAGAGCTCCACAATTCTGGCCCACTCTATTTGCATAGGCGGCTCAAGACTCGAAGAAATGTTGCTAGCAGAGCTTTTGTTCTTCAACGGAGAGCCGATTCCTACCCCGGTAGCATTAAGAAGTCCAATGGGCTTGCGTTCTTGAGATGAGTGACCGACCTGATGCTTTTTGAAAGGCAATGCATCAGATATGAATATATCCCACGTTTGCGGAAGTGCTCTCTTCTTCTCATTTCGGCTGCAGTGGATTTTGGTATTAGGTTCAAGCACTGCCTCGCTTGTAATGGATTCGCAGGAACGCTTCCGCGGCTGTAAATCTGGGAACGTCGTGAACGGTTCCCCACGCCGTGCCAGGGAGGGCACTGCACTCGAGAGTGTCAGCCCCGCCATAGTGTTGGGCTTCATTGCACGGCCAGATCTTCGCTCTTTCTGAGGCGTATCATTTGAATTACCGGACCCACTGATATGCTCCACTGCCGAGCCAAGCCCGACTACCGACGCATCAAGAGCCGCGGTATCTTCACACCGCCCATGCACCTCCTCCTCAGAACTGGGTATGGCCGTTTTATTTTGAGAAGCAAACCAGTCGAGAATATCCACCGGCAGAGAGAGAACTTCAACCAGCAACTGCACTCGAGTGCAAAAAGGAAGAGAACTCGCACCTGCCTGGGCGCTGTCAAGGACTTCTTGGACATCCTTCGCGTCGCCGGAATACTTCGACAGGACTAAGACTAGCCTCTTCAGTGATTCAAATGACCATCTTGCTTCTGAGTGCTCAGCAGAGGAAGTTTGTAGAGCAAGTTGCTGTATTAAAGACTGAATTTCGAAACATGGGACTTGTGGACAAGAATTGGCTTCGCTTAAGTGAGGTACGGCGTCCGACTCGGAGTCCAAGTGGCCGGATTTAGAATCATCAACAGCAAGAGTATGAATGCCGGCAGCAATATCAGCAGCGGGAGCAGGAAGATAGTCACGGACATATAGCAGCAAATTACAGAAGCGCATGAGAGCAGGTGTTTCAGATATCAGCATTTGCCACTTGAGCTGCTCCCATCTCTGCCGAGCAAGCACAACAGTGGGCGCGAATGACAGTCTATCGAATTCTGTAGATCCCACATTATGAACTTTCAGCATCAGTTCAAATGGCAGCATAAGACGCGCAGTAGAAAAGTGCTTGAAATGATGCAAGAAGCTGGTTGGCACACAAGTTCCCAATTCTGAGTGCAGCGCCACCTCGCAATGCACCGATGCTTTCCCTGCAAGTTTTGACATATAAGCTTCCGAAATCGCCAGCCCGGTAGCATTCATTGGAAGTAAAAACTGTGGTGGGATTAGCATCGTGGGCATTCTTGACAGAGCGGTTTCTTCAACAGCAAGTGACCCACCAACATCAGATTGGCTGACTTTGCGCTGTTGGTAGACTAACAGCTCTGGCTCTATATCTTCGTTCGCCTCGTGTTCAACTTCACGTCTGAAGCGGGTCCTGGCAGCAGCACGTAATCGCTCATTTGGTGTTCCGGCGATTGCTGTTGCGGTGTCTATTTCATTCCATTCGTCGCGCTCAGTCCCTTCTGCGGAGTGGTCAGCATTTACGTCATTTGTTGCACCGACAAAACTGTCTGCTGTGGCTTTGTTAGAAGGAAATTGGCAAGGCATAGCTTTTGTATGTTTCTGAAACTCAGCTAACGTATCAAACAATTTCTGGCACCAATTGCAAGGGCCGCAAAGCACAAAAGATTGAAGGGCTCCTGAAGTTTTTTGTCCAACCACACTGCTGCTCAAGTTGCCCAAGTAAGATTGAAAATCGCGATTATTCAGGCTTTTGAACCAATGGCGGCCTGCATGCCTCGTATCATCCCGAGTCAGCTGTTTTCGAGTTTCGATTTCGAATTCAGCCTGAGCCAACTTCCACAGCCGCTGCGATCCGAACACCTGAGACTTCGAATCCTGAAGAAGTGGTTGACTAGAAACTGCGATCGGGGAAGGGCTCACTCCTACATTATTCTCTCCACTACTATTTGTCGCCTGAATTATTACCAGCGTTTCAGGTACCACAGGTTCCTGCACGAGCGGGACGGGAGTAACGAGTTGCCCAGAGTCACTTCCCTGAAGTGCAAGCATATTTGCTGATGCCCCTTCCATCTTAAACGAGAGTCGCTGCTGCTCTGCGGCGTATGCACTTACCAACACAGCTTCGGGTACAAATATGCCATTCTCGGCATACCACTTCTTACTACGTTGGGCCAGCCAAGAAATCATATTGTACTTGCTGTCATGTGAAGCGTTTATATAATGGTTATGCGAGACACTCGCCAGCTCATAAGACTCTTCGTCATATCGCGAGTACATATCACTTGCTGTGCCAACTCCGCTAACCCTTCTGGCACCTTTTGCTTTTGGGATGAAAGATTTCCAAGGAAGAAACGCCTGGTCATCAGCGATGCCCTGATCCAAAATATTTTTTGCGTTCCACTTGGATTTTGCTTTTGATTTCTTGCTCATTTTGTAGGCCAAGACAGACTTGGTTTCCGGGGAAATGTCAAGAGAACTGCCGCTCTCCTCTATAAATACCAGTGGCTGTGATGTCGCAAATGATGGAGCGGCTTGCTCATGTTTCTCACTCTGCTGAAGGTTGTTTGCCCTAATAGCATTGTTAGGAGCTCCAGATGTGGCCATGTTGAGAGAAACGTCAATGTTGGGATTTGCAAAAGCGCCAAAACCACTTGAAAATTTCACTGGGATAGAAACATCTGCAGCGCTCGCCTTACGGGTGCGCTTGGACGGGTTCATCTTACTGCTGTCGACTATGAAAGGGCCACAGCTTGCACTATTCTCTTCAGAATTCCAGACTTGCAATGTAGCGGAGTCGACAGCACTCGAGGAAGGTGTCTCCCGGCGCGTAATACTTACCGGCATTTCGAGCAACTTGTCCAATGGTTCCTCTTCTTCTATGTTCATGGGGCCACCTGCTCTTGCATTTACGTCACCAGCAGACACTTCAAAATTAGATGTGAGTAGTTCCACGTTGTAGGAATCGCCAAACACACTCTTGGCGTGCTCAGTTTGCAATTCAAAATGTCTACCGGATTTTTCATCTGTATCTGCTTCTAGGCTTTCAATTTCTTCTTCAAAATAGATCGAAAAGTCTTCATTTGGGCGCTTTGGAGGATCGATAGCGCTTTTCATACTGTAGCGATAAGGTAATAAATCTCGCGGCGGAATTGTCATGTCTCCGTGCTTGCGGGTGGCGTCTGTGATGCGCTGGGGGTCAATTCCGTATCTCAAAACATTTTCTTTGTTGTTACGAATCACATTTTGAACCAGCACATCATAGTGAGTGGCGATAGGCAGAGGTCTGACCATTCTAGCGCGAATCTTTGCGGTAGCTGTGGGCAGACGCGTCTGTTGCGGCCCCCCTGCATCATGCGCAAGGCTCGCCACACTTATGTGACCCTTTACAAAGAGATTATTGCAATGTAGCAGAATAATCTGGCGCAGTGTATTGGCCACTGTGGTGCGGATGTCATGAAGCAGCAGGAATAACGGGTTTTCATCGGATATCACTGACACGTTCTCCATCTTCACATCGTCTGCATCCAAATGTAGGCCTTGAGTCACTTGCTCGGCAGAATCTCCACTGAATGTTGATGTATTGCTGATGGCAGATGATTTACTTATAAGTTCACTCGAAATTGCCCCATTCTCTCGCTGCTGATCCAGCTGTGCTTTTTCTCTTGAATTGCTGGAACTCTGCGTCAACACCGCGAAGCCGGTGAGGTCAAAGAGCTTGCGAAGCCAACGATCGTTGCGATCTTTCCTGATATTGCTAGACAAGTTCTTCTGATCAAAGAAACTGGCAATTGCTTCTGCTCGCAGATCCAAAATTCTGCGGGGCAGGTTGCGGGGCACGAGAGGGGGCGGCGTGAACTGAGTCGTCGAGGAGGGAATATCGGCATAAAACTTGCGTCCATACATCGAAACTAAAGCTAGCCAACCAAGAGGAAGCCGCCATTCTGGAACTTCTTGCTCGCCTTCTTCATACAACTGGTCCCGATCCACGGCGTCATTGGGTTGTTTCTTTAACGAGCGCTTGAACTCTTCGGCAGCTGTACGGTACTCGTCTCGGTCCATTGACCACATTGACGTCATTGGATCAAGTCTGTGCGTCCATAGCAAATGATTTCTGAGATTCTCATAAGTTGACCACGCTAGACCCATATCGCTGGTCATGTCCACTTGACAGGGCGGGTAATTGACAGTGGGCAGTCCTGCCGCAGCGCGCTTGACTTTTAATTTGCGAACTTCCTTTTGGTATACGTTCCAAATACTTATTTGAAGAGCCAAATGTTGATTGAAGGATCGCTCTTTCATGCGATCTGCAATTGGCGCACATAATGCCAACTTTTCTGGAGAGCATTTTGTAGACACCTTCTGGAACCCGCTTTGAACATGTTTCGCATATTCAGCCGCGGTGGAGTCCCCCGGTTCAACTTCAAAGAATGGCCGAAATTTGTTTGCAACAATATTAAAGTTGGCAACCTGGTGAAAATATTTAAAAAAGCTTCCTTTGCTTTGCCTAAGAAATCGAGTGGAGTTTCGTGGGTGGGTCAAATCAAAGTTGTCTGAAATGCCTTCTATACTATTCGAAAACCGCATCGCATCTATCATCAAAAGCGAATACCATTTATCTTTTAACCCTTCTACCATACGCTCGCGCTTCTTTTCAATTCTCAGCTTAGAATTTTGCGAACTCGTTTTAAATGTTCCTTTCTGAATAGCTTCCATTCTAGCAGTTTGAGCCTGTGCCTCTTCTTCAGCAACTTGGAATGCACTCGTCCAATCAAAAAAAGCTTTTTTATCTGCTAAACGAAACACAGAACCTGTCTGGCGCACAAATTCGGAAACTACATCACCCCAACATATCGTAACATATTCTTCAAGTCGTCCCATTACATCTTCTGTTAGGCCTGACTCAACAATGCGTGCACAATCAGTAGAATCTCGAGGTTGCGTGATCTCATTAATGCTACAATAGTTCGTTGTTTCGATGTCATTGAATGCTGAAATCAACTCAGCTTCATTCTTTCGAAATGGACCGAGTTTATAGACATCTGGATGCAAACGAATTGCTACTGTCGGAAACGTATCGAGATTGTCACTTGCTGTGCTTATTTTAGTAGTAAAGTCCACATCATCTGTATTAGCCTTCGATGCGCGTGGCATATCAGTGAAGACTCCCCAAAACCAATTAAGCTTATACAACGATGAGATGGATCTTCCAGGAACTCAGTATTTTCCACAATAAAGCACAATAAAGCAATTTAAACCGCGTTTTAGAGAACTATTTATAAATATCAAACAATTAAACTCGATAATAAATAGCTTATTCCATGAAATATCGAACAATGGATAACATTATCCTCTTTTTTTCTTTCTCTCCGAAGAGCGTCTCCACTGATTTAAAGAACCGAGTCATTTTCACTCTTTCATTTAACAAAAAACGTCTGGCAAACAGGATTTTGCAGTGCTGACATGGAAAAAATATTCCGGATAACTTCTTACACAAATAAATTAAGTAAAAAATATTTATGACACAGCCTTGACGACAAAACATGCTCTGTACGCACGTGCTACTCATTTTTTGCTTTACCATGCTCTTGGCGAGCACTAAATACGCAGTTTCTGCTGGGGAATATTCGAATGGGTTAGATTCTGGGGTTAAATTTGATCAAGATCACACCCGGCGCTCGCGAAACATTCATGTTGCGGTGACAATCGATCGCAATAGTATGGGAGACTTCTTACTTGCGGTGCATAGTGCAGTAAATGCTGCGCAGAATCCCAGCAAAGTAGTAATTCATGTCGTGGCTTGTGGTGTTGATATAAATGATGCTCGCGATATCGCAACCCAGGCAGAATCTGCGCTAATTAATTGCTTGCCACACACACGCCGCATTGTTCTGCCTTGGGTTCTGCCTGCATCATCAGGCTTTCGATTACAAATGTCTGGCCAAAATAGTCGCTTAAAAGACAAAAAACATCATTGGACTTCTCCAGCAGGAGCTGATATGGCACGCTTTTTCTTGCCTTCACTTTTCCCTGATGCTCCACGCTTACTTTACTTCGACAACGACGCGATCATAAGCTGTTGCCTAGATGAAATATATGATACAGACTTTAGCAATCCAAATGCCATCGTGGGAGTAGCATTGGATGATTTAAAATGGGCAACTGCGACGCAGTTTCAGAGGCATTACAACAGCACTCATCCTCTGGTCATCCAGAACCTCAGAAGGCGAGGTTTCAGTGCCGTTTTTGCCAGCAAGGAAGCGGCAGTCATAGAAAAGCAGATAAGTGAGCGCATGAATACTCCAAGCTCTTCTAAAAGTGGTGAGTCATACAGTGGTGTCGGCGGTAAGAACGAGGAGTCCCGTAGACATATCCGCAAGGGCAAACGGGCGGCTGGAGTAGGGACGAGTGCAGGCGGTGGTGGACGCGTACATGGAATTCATAAATTGACCGCTGATCCAATAGGCGGACTTGGGGCTCCGGGAGAAGTAACTGTATCTGAAACGTCAAAACTGCGTCGTAGATATTTGGCAACAGCCGCAGGTGCCGTCGATCCCAAAGAGCTATCGGTAGAGGAATTTGTGACAGCTCTGCCTCGCTATCCTAACGACGGTGTCATACTCTTTCACGTTCCCCGGTATAATATTGCAAATATTTTGCATATTGTTGATGAAATTGCTCGTGCTAACGCACAAAATGGCGACTACGTGGTCAATTTGGGCACTCAGCAGTTCACCGTGCTCGCTCTGTGGGACCGATGGACCGAGCTGACCCCCCGCGCTAATTTGCGTCATTTTCCAGATATGGCACGCGGTTATTTGATGTGGTTTTTGTACAATGGTCTTATTCACTATGCTGGCGCTGCTAAACCGGCGTCCATCTGCCATGGTGAGGGCGGCATGGAGTTACGGCGCATGACATACACTCCATGGGCAACAGCCGTGGCGCAGCTTACAGGTCACAGTAGGGGTTCAAGCTCTATCAGTACTCACGGAAACAACACATTTGAACACATTCTTAGTTACAAAAACTCTTGTAGCGTACCCGAAAAGCTTATCTCCAGTGTGGCTCAATGTGCGCGCCATATTCCCACAGCACCGACATTGCGGGAATTCTTTGAATTGGTTTCTATCGCATCGCAGAGTTCGCAGCTGGCCGACGATGGCTTGCTATATCTGCGCATTGGTAGTCCGGTGGCAAATTTAGATCAGATTAAAATATCTCCGGTGTCCGGAGCACAGGGCGTACGCTCGGCCAATCTGACCACCGCCGGAACGTTTGACGCTAGAAGCCGAAGCCACGACGCCTCTCGAGGCCCTGGCCCAGAAGTTGACGGGATTGCTTATTTCGATGCATTACTTCTTAATCAAGTGAGCTGGAGCTGGAGAGTGTATGACAACGACCACTCCATTGGCGTTGTTTCACCCATCGTACCGCTGCAGGGCACTCCCAGTCAACGAGAGAAAAAGCGTCTTGACCAGAGTCGTGTGTCTCTAGAGAAATCTTTTAAAGCAGGACAGGCTGCGCTGAAGGCTGCTTATGAGAACCCTTCTGCTGTACAAGAGCGTGAGCGAAAGCGCGAAATAAGACAGCAGAAGCACAACGAGGAGCACGCCGGCAACAAAAAAGCACCAAAACTGCCGCCCCTTCCATCTTATTATGAGCGCAGGCACATGGTTATGACTACAGATGCGAATATTTGTGATGGAAGAGTATCGCACACACACTATGTGGATAAGGTAAACGGACAGAAGCTTCCTTTCGGCTTTTACCCCGTGATCGACCACGCAGGAAATATCGATCCGACTTCGCGTACAGCTATGGCGTGCCAATCCGTTTTGGCTCATTTAAAACAAGAAAAGCCCAAAGGCAAGGCGCACTGGGATGTCGTGGCTATTACAGTGGATATCGACCTTACGGAATTGCAGGGTCAATCTTCATTACAGGCGCTGCTTGCTCTAAATCTGGATTTTATGAGGCCAAAGTTTATTCTTGCACGCATTCCAGTAGACGTTGGTTGGGAACTTGGTGCTCCAGAAGGCGGGAAAAAAGAAGCTTTTGTTGGGACCGGGCGCACGGTACCAGTTGATAGATATAATGTGGGTAAAATTCCGAAGTCTAATTATAATGACTACTCGGTATACGGAGGCGACGTGGGATCAGATGCCATCTCGGGGCACACCCCGCTTGCAGCCGGCATACTGACAGGAGTGAGCGAGGCAAATGATGCAGGAGTGGGCACGTCGGTTCACCAAGCGTTGCGTTTTCTTACAAAGCATGGATACATGGCTTACAGCGATGAGTCTGGGCAGTGCGCTCATGGTGCTGGCTCTACGGATGGCCAACAGCCGTCCAAAGAAAAGGTCCGGTATGTATGTGTTTGGGGCACATTGCTCAATACACTAGAAATAGATGGTTTGTGATGTAGCAAAGTGTTTAGTTTTATAAATATTGTTGCAAGAAATGTTTCTCATACTCTCCTAAAAATAATTAGAAATGCAAGTAAAAAAGATGAAATTATGTAAGTTGACGATGATAAAAAAAATTGAAATTATATTCGCTCAGGTGGCTCAATGCCAAGAAGATTGAAGCATAATGCCATTACCGCTCTAGTGCTTTCAATGAGCACTAGCCTGCTCTTCATGACAGCTTCTTCGCTGTTAAGCACGTGGCATTTCGTCACAAACTCCGTGAACTTGACACAAACACCCTGTAGATAGTCGCATAGGCGATTAGGCAACAACTCTTTCAAGACGGACTTGATAACATCTCCGAGTTGCATCAGCTCGAATGCAAGAGAACGCTCGCATTCTTCTTTCAAGCTTAAAAGAGACAGCGCTTGCGTTTTCAGAGCAGTCAAGTTCACACCTTTTTCTGTTTCAGCCTTCTTGAGAATGCTGGCCAAACGCGCGTATGCAAACATTAGATACACTGCCGTATCACCCTTGGTATCCAGCATGCGATCATAAGAAAAGATGTAGTTGGTGTTAGGGTTCTGTTTCAAGTCGAAATACTTGACGGCTCCGTAGCCAATCTTTGCCGCAGAATCCTCCAATTCGGCTGGGGCAACGCTCTGTTTACCTTCATCAGTACGCTGTTGCAATGCAGATTGCATGCGCTCCTTAGCCGCATTTAGCAAATCAATCAACCGAACGGTCTCACTGCTGCGGGTTTTGAAGCGCTTCCCGTCGTCCCCGCAGACCACGCCAAAACCGATGTGATCTAAACGCTGCTGCCTTATAGGATCAATCCAACCAGCTGCACGCGCCGCATCAAATACCATGTAGAAATGTGGAGCTTGACCTGCATCTGTAATATAGATGATCCAATCCGCTTTCTTTTCGAATAAGCGATAGTGAATGGCCGCCATATCCGTTGAGTCGTATCCGTAGCCGCCATCACTCTTGCGCACAATCAATGGAATAGTAAAGTGCGGTAGCATGATAATGAGCATATCATCTTCCACCTTGACAATACCTGCTTTCTTGCACAACTCTATGACGTCCGGGATGAATGGGTTGTAGAAGCTTTCGCCGACTTCTTCCAGCTTAATGTCGAGCATGTCATATACCTTCTGGAATTCTTTGCGAGAAATGTCACACAAAAGCCCCCAGATGGCACGGCATTCATGATCGCCGGACTGAAGACTCACGACTGCAAGTCGCGATCGGTCCTTAAAAGCTGCATCTTCATCGAATCTCTTCTTGCTCGCCTTGTATATCACCGTCAA
>JACCDO010362499.1_pt1 | contig 14067 bp, 14 predicted proteins | sample 7446101 | NCBI WGS metagenome assembly JACCDO01 (sample SAMN15323440, study PRJNA562643) | freshwater metagenome | isolation source: river surface water | place: USA:Blue River Watershed | collected 2017-08-16
GATGGATACGTCAATACATATGCCGTCTTGTCAAATCGCTGGTCGAAATTGGTCGCATACATTCCCATCGCCTGTTTTCCCTGTGCCGACTGATAGGTGTTTCTCGGCGCCTGATTGTGCTCCGGAAATGGTATGCACGACGCTAATACACCAAATATGGTGCTGGGATGTATCTCACAGTGTGTATATCTGGTGCCTCTGTCTGTCTTCACATAGGAATTCTTCGCCTTTAGCGCAATCATCGCATAATTCTGTTCGTCTGGGTCTATGTACTCAATCACCGACTTGTCCAATTTGCAATTTGTCAGCAAATCGTTCCACGACAATTCGCCCTGCGACAACTTATTAATTATTTCCTGTGTGATTAAAGCACGCCCATTGGCAATTCGCAACAAGGGTCGTGTCATGCGTCCGCCATCATTACATATGCGGATTTCCATCATCTTGTAGTCAAACACAATGGATGTGTAAATGTTGATGATTCCCTTGTATTTCTTGTCCTTCATATCCTCATACAATTCCTGTGGAGAATCCGTTACTCCCACCCAGCATCCATTGACGAACACCTTCACTTTATTGAACGCTTGGACTGGTGCCAAATCATTCACCGATTTGATGTGTGGCGCCACATAAGTATAGAGTGAAGCACTATTCGTCGAAATCGTGAGATGAGTTAGTTGACTGATGTTTTTCACCAGACCGATGGACTGACCTTCCGGAGTTTCTGCTGGGCATAAATACCCGAACGTCGTCCCGTGCAATTTGCGAGGTGCTATTAATTCGCCCGACTTGTCGATTGGCGTATTCACACGACGCATATGACTCAAGGTTGCTGCAGTAGTCAAGCGATTCACCACTTGCGCCACACCAACTTTGCTGCTATTGCTCTGTTTGATACTGAAATCACCCGTCGAAAGGGCGCGATTTATACCAGTCTCTATCGTCGTTGATTTGATGAACTTGCACACGTTTGCCATATTGATGATGTTTTCATAGTCATCGCTCGACTTCCACGACCCCGAATTAATCTCCTTTATGACATTCTTTTGCATCTCCTTCACCAATTTGTTGAAATAGTTTCGAAACAGGTTATTCAACAGGGTGCCGGTCATGTCAATTCGCTTGTTTATGTATGAATCGCGGTCACTGGGCGGAATCCATCCGAGCGCCGTCTGTATTAATCGGTTCGTCATGTGTCCCAAGAAGTATATCTTCTGTTGCGGCGTCTGGCAATGCGGGAATAAATCGTGGTTCAATACCTCTATCGCAAAGTCGCGCTTCTTCCTTGACCCAGTCTCTTTATCCATGTTCATCGGTGTGTATGCAACATAGGTTGTGATGTTCTTGATGGCGTCTTCCTTCGTCATCGTCTTGTTCGCCTCAACAACAGACGCGTTCAAATACTTCAACATATCTGTGTGTTTCTCACTTGACACGTCGAGTAAAATGTATGAGCAGATTTCCTTGTCTGAATTGACGCCTAGGGCGCGAAACAGGGTGAATAAGTCAATTGCCTCGCGCACACGAGGAATTACGACCTTCATCGGATATCCATATCCATTGTTCTTGCTCGCGATTTCAATCTCCACCTGTTTTGGTGAAATACACTTGTAATCTGGTACGGATTTGATTTCTGCATACCAGATGCAGCGGGATGCGTTCTTGCCGTCGTAGCAATAAACCACGTTTTGCGCCGCGCGCTCTTGTTGTAGGACCGTCTTCTCCGACCCTTTAATAATGAAATAACCGCCGTGGTCAAAGGCGCACTCGCCCACTGAAACAGGGTTAATGTGACTGTTCTGTGTTAGGACACAAATCGACGACTTCACCATGATTGGCATCTTACCAATGCTGATTTTGGGCAACAACTTATGTATGCTGCGGGGTTGGTCCATCGACTCGGTGTCGCGAATAATGTATTCCATGCGGACGTCCACCGTCATGTTGGAGGCATATGTGAAGTTGCGCACTTTTGCCTCCATCGGCATCATCGTCTTGGTTGCGCCGTTGTTCTCGTAAATCAACGGTGGGTAAATCTTCAAATTCTCGAAGGTGATTTTGATTTCCAGCGTGTGCGCCTCATGCTTTGCCACGTAATCCTTGTCTGACCGGATTGTCACAGGGTTAAACATGTCGATTGTGCGCTTCATGTCATAGTTCACAAAGTGATTGTATGACTCCAACTGGTGGCGAACTAGACGCGACGAGTGCTGTCCGTGAAAATAGGACTCGATGATATTGAACGCCTCCGAATTGTAATTCTGAATGTGGGATAAAATATCGGTATTTCCGGCGTCAAACTCGAATTGATTCTCCGCAATCATCTGTTTGATCTCTGTCTCGATGCGCTTCTCTTGCTGGACTATCTCCTCCAGACATTTGGTTTCTTCGTTTTTAGTGATTTTTGTAGGGTCATTAATTTCCTTTACCTTTTGAACCTTTGCTCTGGACTTTCTAGGAGTCTTTTGAATCTTTTCTTGTTCTACTTGCATTTCTATGTTTTTAGGATTGGTTGTCATTTATGTCTGCGGGTCGTTGGAGATTCATTGGCATCAATTTTCCAAACCCTTTTGTAAAGTATTATTTTACTAATGCTATACAAGTTCTTTTGCTAAAATCATATCAACTGTGTTTGCCATTTGTATTGCTATTACTGCCAATTGCACTTTTGTTGCCTCTGCAAATGGTATTTGTTTCACCTGTCCAACAGTGATATCGAAATAATTATCCACTATTTCACCTACGGTTTGGTTAAGAGCATAAATGCGAGGCATGTCATTTTTTACCGAATGTAATAACCCCGCAACCACTGTTTCAATATTTGCTCCGGTTGTCATTAATATCGCAGAGACCGATATCAAATGGTTTAAAAAGGGTCTCTTGGGTTTTCTAAACCGGGTTCGTCCTTTTGAATATTCTTGTGCTATTTCGTGCGCCTGTTTTATGAACTCTGTCTCCTCATCTGTGTATCCCTTTGTTTTAGCAAACTCGCACAGGGAATTAATTGTCTCAATCATTGATGTCTATAAGATATATACACAAAATGGCATGCAAAGTAACCATTGTAATGACGGTGCGAGAGAATTATTCATTAACTATCCAATCCATTGACAGCATTATTAAACATACAACCACACCTTATCGGTTCATTTTTGTCAATTATAAAGTCCCCGAATCCATTTTACAAGAAATTCAACAAAGGAATTCTGTCGAAATTTTCACCAGCAATTCACCATATCCGTCTGTTTCTATGAAAAGCGTAGTCTCCGAAATCGCAACTCCATACACCGTGTATTTAGACAACAACATCACGGTTTCACCTCTATGGTTGGAAAATCTCATTGTGTGCATGGAACTCAACAATGCTGGCGTGGTGGGTCCCGCCTATTTGTGGAAGAATGACAAAATACACATGTTTGGTGGCGACATCACCATTAAAGGCAAACATTTCACAGAGAAACATCATCTTATTGATTCTCCCGCGCACATTCTCAAAACCTTGAAAACGCGAAGATGCGATTATGCCGAATACCACTGTTTGATGGTTAGAACCGACTTGTTGAAACACGGTGCATTGGATGATTCGCTGTGCATTCTGCATCAGCACATTGATTTGTCTTTGATGGTGAAACGCATGGGTTATGGCACATTCGTGACTCCACATTCTGTCGTCACCTACGTGAATGAGACAAAAATACAGGATTATGAAATTGATTTGTTTAGAGAAAGATGGAATGTCGATGTTGGCGAAAAAGACATTGAATATTTTTGCAAAAAGTGGTGCTTCAATAATGATTCGGGGTTCGATGATGTGCGCAATTTTTTGCGCAGACACAATAAAATTATCGGGCAAATTAAAAATCTATAATATTGACATTTTATATAAAGGTTATAGTATTTGTAATGTTTAAACACAAATATAAATCACCGCCAAAACCTTCTCCGTTCAAACCAGAACTTATACAATACAATAAACCACCACTTGGGGACATGGCAATCATAGTTGTTTATTTTAATCCATGCAAATACAGGCGCATAATTCAAAATGCGTTGACCGTAAAGCATCAATTAGATTGCGCGCAAATCCCTTATTTTATTGCTGAAATTAAACACGATAGTGATGCAAATTACCTGTTTCAAAAATCTGACAATGTGTTTCAATACACTTCAAATAGTTATTTGTTTTACAAGGAAAATTTGATTCGAATTGTGGAAACTAAACTTCCGGACAATTTCACCAAGTTGTGTATCCTGGATTTTGACATTTTTTTCGACAATCCGGATTGGTATTCGGTCGTGTCTGAAAAACTCAACTTGGTACAAGTTGTGCAACCATTCACAAAGGCGCACTATTTAAACATCGATTATTCGGTTCATGAAGTTAAAACCAATTGTGTTGATAATAAAACAAGAGACCCCATTGATTATACTACTGAACACTCTGGGTTTGTTTGGGCGTTCACGCGTGAATGGTATAGAACATACAATTTTGATGATATGTTTATTTCTGGTTATGGAGATACCATTTTCGCAAATAATATCACAAAACGGGGGTTCACAGACGTTGCGTCTATATTTTATTTTAAATATCGTCTTGGTGTGAAATTATATACAGATGTTGTGTCTTATGATTCATGTGATTTAAATATTTATCATTTGAATCATGGTCCACTTGTTAATAGACAATACGCAAACATTAACTACAATATCAGTCTGGTTTTTTCAAAAAATAATATAGATTCCATTGAAAAAGTTTTGGTTAGAAGAGATGACGGTATTTTGGAATATCACAAAAAACATCATGAATTATTTAATTCTGTCATGATTTCTTATTTTAAACTTAGGGATGACGACTCCAAGTAAGGAAACCAAGGTTTCCTTATGATCCTTCCTTTAAGAGGAACCAAGGTTCCAAGATGCCACGAAGTGGCATCGAGTAGTGGATCACCGAAGGTGCTCTCCCTTAGGACCCCTCCTTTTTTTTATTATAAACCCTCCATTTTTCATCCTACACAACACACTTTGAAAATCATATAGAACTCTCGCGCCTTTTCTATACATCAAAAATGAGCATTGACCCTGCCAAATTAAAATCATTCAACACTTATATGAATTTTTACAAACAGAAAAACTACATGTCCAAACGCGATTTTTCACACATTCTGAGTTTGGCGCAACAAAATTTAACCAACTATCAACTTCCAAACTATGAAATTTGGCAAAAAGACCACGAGGTCGATTTGACATCACTCGAAACACTCGCCTCAATCGCATTAGAACCCGAGGCACCAATAGAGAACATCGACTTGTCTATCAATTCCATTGCCGATCTTCTTGCCGTCGTCGACAAATATCCACTGTCTGAAAAGAAATACAATGTTGACATTAAAATGTTGCACACCATTCAACCAGAATTGCGAGAACTGAATTCGATGGTCGGCATTGTCTCTCTCAAATCATCAATCCTTGACCAACTCCTCTATTATTTGCAGGGATTTCACAAACAGGGTTCGGGTGATGATTACAAACACACTGTGTTGTATGGTCCGCCGGGGTCTGGCAAAACGGAAATTGCCAAAATCATCGGTCGCATGTATTCCAAAATGGGAGTCATTAAGAAACCAGCGTCTGCTGGCGCAGGTTCCAACACACCATCTAGTCCCTTCAAAAAAATAACGCGCGCCGACTTGGTAGCGGGGTATTTAGGGCAAACTGCCATCAAAACCAAGAATTTATTGAACGATTCTTTGGGTGGCGTCGTATTCTTAGATGAGGCATATTCACTCGGTCATAAAGACGGTGCCGACAGTTTCTCGAAAGAATGTGCCGACACACTGTGTGAAAGTCTCAGTCACAATAGAGAAAACATCATGTTTATCATTGCCGGTTATGAAAAGGAGTTGGATGTCAATTTCTTTGGTCTCAACCCAGGTTTAGAATCACGATTCGTGTGGCGGTTCAAAATCGATAATTACACCTTTGATGACCTGTGGCAAATCTTTCAACACAAAGTTAATGTTGCTGGATGGACGTGCGATGATGTGCTGATTGCTGGTGGCAAGGCGTGGTTCAAGACCAAGTTTGATTCGTTGACCGGTCTTGGGCGTGATGTTGACACGTTGTTATTCAAGACCAAGATTGCTCACAGTCGTGCAAACTATGGTAAAGAAGTTAAGTATATTATTAGCATTGCCGATTTGAATGCGGGATATGATCTCTTTATGAAAAGTCGGTCGGGGTCTGCCGAGATTGAAAAGAAGGAGCGCAAGCGGATTGCGGAGTCCCTTTACATATAAGGAAAACCTACGGTTTTCCTTGGACCTTTCCCTTTTAATAGAAACTACGTTCCAAGGCACCAAAGGTGCTGAGTAGTGGAACACCGAAGGTGTTCACCCCTTGGACCCTTCCTTTGGTGTGATAACAAATCGTTTCTATGCCATAGATTATATAGTAGTATAATCTATGTCCGAAGGCGAGAAAAAAAAGATCTTCATAAATCCAAATTTATTTAGTATTGAAAACGTTTCCAGGAAAAAGCGAGAAAAACCGGAAAAGGCAATCCGCATTAAACCAACTGCCAAACCCATCTCCGATAAAACTCGAAAAAATCAAATCCTTAAGAAAATCCGTGAAAATCAAGAAAAACAATACAAATCTCTATTTGAGGGGGAAAAAATCAAGGTTGAAATGCCGAAAAAACAAAGTGACAAAAACAACGATGAGTTCCAATCCGATTTCGACAAATCACTCAGTTTTATGAATGCCGTTGCCGACGCCAAACCCACACCAATTGCACGCAATCACACATTTAAGAACACTTCGCTCCGTTATCATACAGATGAATCATTGAGCGATATTGGCATCGACAAGTATGCCACCGATGTTGCTGTCGAATTACCCATCGATTTCTTTCTGCCTCCCACGCCGTCTTCGAGTGATGCTGTTGCGTCCTCGTCTTCAACAATTCCTTTAACCACACATCAACCAATGACTTTTGCCAAACAACCTGAATATGGGTGTCTGAAAAACGGGAATTTACCCACATTGCGGTCCCTACATAATAAGACTATGAAAAATGTACCGCAAGCGCAAGCGCAGCAAGCACCAAACCCTGTAGTTGGAAGTCTCAAAACCCATGAAGAGAAAATGGAAATCATGCGAAAACTCCACCAGCAAAAGAAGGATGCTGAGAAACCTAAACCCCAAATCGTTCAACGGAAAGTGAAAAAACTGTTACGACGCACATTCAACGTGGGCAAAGACAAGCATCGACCCAAGGTTGGGGTGCTTCTACCCAATCGAACCATTCGCAATAATGTCACTAACAAATCCTTTATGATCAAACAGAAACCGATTGGCGAAATAAGGAAATTCCTCATTCAACAAGGGTTTATTAAAGTCGGGTCTACTGCACCCACCGATGTGTTGCGAAAAATATATGAAAGCGTTGCCTTGATTGATGGAGACGTAAAAAATCATAATCCAGATAATCTGCTCTATAATTTTTTCAAAGGGGCGGAGAAACATTAATTGTTTTTTATGAAAATATTGCAGTCCATCTCACATCAATGTCGTTTTGAGTTGTTCCTGTGAATGTTGATGAAAAAGATATTTTGTCACCTTCCACAAAAGTCGCAGTGTTTGGACTACTTGCCACCAATGTTGTGTTGTTATTATATGTCACTGACACTGTTGTATCAATGCCATTTTTTCTCAACGTGTATGTTCTGGAACCAACATTGGTTCCTGTTGTTGCCGTTTTGTTTATTATAGTATACAATTTTGAAATTGTTCCTGATGATGGAATTATACTCTGAAAGTCTGCTTCTGTTGTTCCTGAATTTCCTAAACTAAACATTCCAAAATAATGAATGTAATTATTTTTTGTATTTGACACCATACCGCCAATTATTGAGTTAACAGAAGTTGTCAAACCAGCAGGTCCAGTAGCACCTGTGTTGGTTGCCGAACCAGCAGGTCCAGTGGCACCTGTGTTGGTTGCTGACCCAGCAGCACCAGTAGGTCCAATGGCACCGGTATTAGTTGCAGAACCGTCTCTTCCAGTAGGTCCAGTGGCACCGGTATTAGTTGCAGATCCGTCTCTTCCTATAGGTCCAGTGGCACCTGTATTGGTTGCCGAACCTGCTTCTCCAGTGGCACCTGTGTTGGTTGCAGAACCGTCCCTTCCAGTAGGTCCAGTAGCACCTGTGTTGGTTGCAGAACCGTCCCTTCCAGCAGCACCTGTGTTGGTTGCAGAACCGTCCCTTCCAGTAGGTCCAGTAGCACCTGTATTGGTTGCTGACCCTTCTATTCCGGTGGGTCCAGTGGCACCAGTATTAGTTGCTATTCCTGCTATTCCAGTGGGTCCAGTAGCACCTGTATTGGTTGCTGAACCAGCAGGTCCAGTAGCACCTGTGTTGGTTGCTGAACCGGCAGGTCCAACAGGTCCCGTGGCACCAGTGTTTGACGCAAATCCTTGAGGACCTGTATAACCAGTTGGTCCTGTGTCACCCGTGTCGCCGGTGGGTCCATCAGCACCAGTGTTTGACGCAAATCCTTGAGGACCTGTTGGACCAGAAATTCCTTGAGGTCCTTGAACTCCTCTGGACCCGGCAGGTCCTCTAACTCCAGTGGGACCGGTGTATCCATATCCTTCCGGACCCGTGGCACCAGTATTTGTACTAAAACCATTTAAACCGGCAGGACCAGTGGGACCCATCGGCGCACCATTTGCCAAATTAATTATTTCATTGTTAAGACGCCTTGTATCAAATAAATTGGTTTGTAATGCTTGTTGTTTCCTTCTTGAGAACCAATTTGCCATTATATATATTATATAAAACCATAAATTAATTTCTCTGAAAATTGATTTCATCTTTGACACAGTCAGACATGAACATAAAATAACAACCACATTATCGCATTACAATGGAAAAGAAACTCAACCTCAAATCAGAGCAATATTTCACCGGGTTCAAGGACTCGGTCCGCGAAAAAATCATCGAACTCGGGTTCAACGAAAAGTCCAAAATAAACGACCTCCTCGAATTCGTGTATGAATACGAGCGCCTCACCTTTAGCAAAGATGATTTGTCCAAAAGGAAGCGCGTCAAAAACGCCATCCCTATGCAAAACCGATGCAGCGCCAAACGCGCGAATAATGAACAATGCACCAGAAAGCGCAAAGACGGATGCGAATTCTGCGGAACCCACGCCAAGGGCGCACCCCACGGTCTTGCCGACGACGAGTGCGGCGTATGCACCAAACCCGTTGATGTGGTTGCTCGAAACATTATGGGACTCGTGTACTACATTGACAAATTCTTAAATGTCTACAAAACCACGGATGTGTTGGAAGGTAAGGTTAACCCTGAAATCATCGCCAAGGCAGTCATCACAAATGGCGAATATGGCATTCCCAAGTTAGGGGTTTAATTTTGACTGAGGACTCACATCTATCTTGCGCTTCAATGTTTCCTTTACAACTTCTTCGCGATTACTCATTATAAAATTGTTCATCTCTATCGCCCGGGTCTCATCATCCTTGTAATATTTCGACAAGATTCCCAGCAAATTCTTCTTTGACAACGGTTTCTTCAAAGTTTTTTTGTTATACATCAATTTGCCACCTGTTATATCAAATTCATCAATCTCATTGTCTTTCATTGTTTGCATTAGTGTCTGCGATATTTTTTGCTGCTTTGCCTTTCTCAACCTCAATTCTTTATTTAATTCTCGTATTTCATTATCAACCGCAATCCAATCACGGATGTTTTGCACAAGTTCTGCTTTGGTTGCCATTATATATATCAGTGTTATTTTTCTATATAAATTGACCGAATCATTTTCTTCCTAAGTATATATATTTTTGAAACCAATGTTTAGCATAGTCAATAGAAACACATCACCCTATTTAAATGGTGTGTCACAAGTTAGACCTAAACAAATAACTATGCAAATGCAGAAACGGCGTGTAATGACAATGATGCCGCAACAACAACAACTCGCACAAAAACCAAAGGCGTATTCTCCATCGGATGGCAATAAAATTAAATGGGGCAGACCCACATGGCGATTTTTTCACACTATTGCTCACAAAATCAAACCTGAATATTTTATCCAGGTGCGTAAAAGTATGCTCGACACTATTTATTCAATTTGCTCCACATTGCCTTGCCCAGTTTGCTCGCAACATGCAATACAACATATGAATTCTATAAATTACAACACCATTCAAACCAAGGAGGATTTGAAAGACATGCTTTATAATTTTCATAATGCTGTCAATGCGAGAAAGAATTATGAACCGTTCAATAGAGAAGAACTAGATGCGACATACTCGCAATTTAACACCATCGCGGTTGCGCAAGAGTTCATGTATCACTACAAAGACCGCCAACGAAGTGTGAAATTGCTTGCCGATGATATGATGCGTTCTAAAATTGCTGTTAACATACAAAAATGGTTTAATTCGGTCATTCAGTATATGGACCAATAATTCCAAAATAATTGTATAATTATTTCAAAATAATTACACAATAATCTAGGCAGTTTTTATTAAATTGCCACTTGTATTTAAGGTGCAACTATATTTCATGTCCGAGGGTCCGCATTTTTCAACCACATTTGCTGATGGAATTGCCCAATTCCGTCTGCCAATTATCAACGCCCAAACAACACCAACTGTAGCACCAATCATTGCCGACAATCCAATCGGACCAATTTCTTTAAAATTCATATACAAATATAGAATGTCAAGTATCACTATCAATATCAAAAACACCATTAAAAACCAATTTTGTTTTCCTTGCTTATCCATTCTTTGTTTATTGTTTTTCTTGCTTTTCTTTGGGTCATATGCAAATAAAACGAATGAGTAGTAAGACAACAAAAATGTGTATATGTTGATACTCAATGGCACCACCGAAAATGGTGTGCTTGCTATGTTAAATATGCTGTATGTTTTTATTTTGTTAAGTATTTCTTCCGACGTTGCTTCGGCATACAAAAATGATTGTAGCATTTTTCCAAGAATTGTTGTAATAACCATGCTTATCACTATGCCTGTGAAAACTAAGAATGCCTTGAAATTAGAATTGAATATGCCTGATATTAAAAAGTACGAAACAATTACAAATGGCATCAATCTAAAAAATTTTAAAAATTCCTCTACCATTCTCTCAATATATTTTACATTGACATTTTATTATTTATCAAAATGATTTACAAGGTTGGACGCTTAATTATTAGCAACAAAATGGGCATTCCTTCGTATTTTTCTTACATCATCCGCAATCACATGAAGGTTCTTAAACCTTTTCCCAATTTCAAACAAGGCAACACCGTCCACAATTTTTATATGGACTGCAATTCAGTCATCTATGACTGCATTCGAGACCTTGAGAAGAATTCGGAAATGAAGGCGCGCAAATCGGACAATTACCACAAGATTTCCTCTATGGTTTGCGCGCGCATCCAGACCTACATTGACAACGTCCAACCATCAAATGTCGTTTATATAGCATTTGATGGAGTTGCACCCATGGCGAAAATGTGCCAACAAAGGGTGCGACGATACAAGTCCGCGTTCACCGAGCAGGTTTTCAGTTCAAGCAACGCAAGCAATTTCAACTCCTGCTACATCACCCCAGGCACAGATTTCATGAATTACCTCTCTGAACATGTGTCCAAACATTTTGGTAAGGAAAAAAAAGTAATTGTGTCTTCTGCCAATGAACCAGGCGAAGGCGAACACAAACTGTTTCAATACATTCGCGCCAATCCTGATTCTCACGCTGGCAAAAACACCATCATCTATGGTCTCGACGCCGATCTCCTTATGTTGTCCATTTTCCACACCGAACAGAGCAACCTGTTTGTATATCGCGAAGCACCCGAGTTTGCTAAAAGTCTCAACGCCGACCTGAAATCGGGTGAACCTTATGTTTTGAATATTAAAGAATTGTGCATCTCTATCGCCAGTGAAATGAACTGCGCTCACGCCTCGCCAAAACGCGTCTTTGATTATGCATTCCTATGTTTCATGCTTGGCAACGATTTCTTGCCCCATTTTCCGGCAATCAATATTCGCACAACCGGCATTTATTCTCTATTGGACGCCTACAAATCCTGTTTGGGAAGTCGCGAAGAATATTTGGTTGATGTCAAACAAGGTGCTATTAATTGGAGCAATTTCGCCAAGATTGTCAAATACCTCAGCAAATATGAGGAATCGTGGTTTCAAACCGAATATGTGAAAAGGGGCGAAATCCGAATCAACAACAAAACAATGGATGAACATGCATTTAACAATGCACCCATAATGTTTCGACAAAAAGAGAAGTATGTTAACCCCGCAGAACACGGATGGCAACAAAGGTATTACAAGGCATTATTTGGGTCCGATGATAAACCCAATGATATATCCACAAATTATCTCGAAGGTCTCGAATGGGTTTTCAAGTATTACACCAACAAATGCGTGAATTGGCATTGGAAATATGAATATAATTATCCACCTCTATTGGAGGACTTGACACATGCTGTTGGAAAACCCGTTCATGTGGTCGACACAAATGGACCCCTGCACCCTCACACACAACTGTGTTTTGTGTTGCCGCCCAAGTATTTGCGGGACATCTTGCCTGCGTTCCCCATAGAGAATTACGCCAAATATTACGATTCCAAATATGAGTTTGAATGGTCGTTTTGCCGATATTTCTGGGAGGCGCATTTAGTATTGGAAGAAGAGATGCCTCTATCGGAACTGTTGAAAATTGACGCGGAACACCATTCTCTGACAAAATGCAAAAAATAATACACAACAATCATGCTCAGCGCTGGAGGAAAACCCCTTGTTCAATCTCAGAGATACACTTTTCACCTTGCGAATGGAGTGAATATTCATTGTGGTGTTACCACATTTAGAGCAAATTTCATCGAAATCATAACCAACCAAGCAGGTAAAACTCTGCGCGTCGACCATTACGGCGACGACGTTCACGGGATGTGCCTATACCCCAATTCCGTTTACTCAATGCCTCTGGGTTTCATCGGTTCAGTGGAAACTATTGAGGACGTCACCGAACATAAATCTGTTTTGCCGGAAGAAGTAATGCTCATCATTGACGGATATACGCCGTGAAGGAGGGATCTCAAGGTCTAAAAAGAGGAGTCTCAAGGTCTGAAAGGAGGAGTCTTAAGGTTTGAAAGGAGGAGTCTCAAGGTCTAAAAGGAGGGGTCCAAGGGGAAACTTGGTTCCCCTTAAAGGAGGGGTCTTAAGGTCTAAAAGGAGGGGTCCAAGGGGAAACTTGGTTCCTCTTATATATATATGTCACTTGTCGTTGTAATTATATTTGAACATTTTTACAAAAAAATCATCGAACGATTTCATGAATATAAAATTAACTTTGTTGAAGTGCACTTTAAAGACCTTGACCATTTCTTAAAAACGAATAAAACACCCATCAAGATTTTTTGTATATTAGGATCAACACGACGTATTTTAAGAGATGGAATTCATCCCTCTATCGACAGCATTTTGAAAATGCCTGTCCCAATTATTGGAATATGTTATGGATTTCAATACATGGCAATGCGCAGTGGTGGTGTTCTTGAAGATGGTGCTGTTAAAACTAAAATGACAAGTATGCCCGGAACTATTGGAAAAGACCAACATCTGCGGATGTGGGTAAATCATTTTGATAAAATAAAATCATTGCCTGTATCTAAGGTTGCCAAAAATGCTGCAATACAGACAACATGGAAAATCGATTCTGTTGTGGATGGAACTATTTACATGGCGCACACGGACAAATGGTTGGGGTTTCAATTTCATCCAGAGTATAAGAAAAAACAATTTGAAGAATTTATTTTGCCGTTTGTCAAATAAAAATGAGTCCCACAGAAGGAGGGGTCCTGGGGAACCATGGGTTCCCCAGAGAGAAATAAAGAGCGCGGAAGAGATAAAAAAGATAATGAGTGGAAAGAGCGCGGAAGTGATAGAAGAGGAAGAGATAAGAATGGAAGATATGTGAGGTAATCTAAGTGATATGGGGCGGACCCAAA
>JACCDO011474384.1_pt1 | contig 14063 bp, 10 predicted proteins | sample 7446101 | NCBI WGS metagenome assembly JACCDO01 (sample SAMN15323440, study PRJNA562643) | freshwater metagenome | isolation source: river surface water | place: USA:Blue River Watershed | collected 2017-08-16
ATCAGGCGCTGTATATAAAGCGCTGTTGCTTCTCCTTCAACACTTGGATTTGTCGCCAAAATTACCTCTTGTATTTGCGTATTCTTAATGCGATTGAGAAGCAGAGAAATTTTGAGCCGATCAGGACCTATGCCATCTAAGGGAGATAAAACACCATGTAAAACCAGATATTTCCCTTTAAACTCCCCTGTTTTTTCAATGGATAAAAGCGCTGGCACATCTTCAACTACACAAATCACAGATGAATCTCTTGATGCATCAATACAAATTTCACATTGTTTATTTTGAGCATTGGTCAAATTCGCACAACTCTCACAAAAATGGATCTTATCGTGTAAACCATCGAGTGATTGTGCAAGTTCTTGCGTGATTTGGGCTGGGGCATTTAATAAAAAGAAAACCAGTCGGCCAGCTGTTTTTTCGCCTATTCCTGGTAATCTAGAAAAGGCTAAGATAAGTCGTCTTATGGGATCTGGTTGCTGATTCAAGATATGATCATCCAATTCTCTGAGATTGGGATGGGGATCGAGATCGAATTAGAATAAACCGGGGAGTTGTAAACCACCAGTGATCTTCTTCATTTCATCTCTAGAATGGGTTTGACTTGCTTGTACTGCCATATTCACAGCTGCTGTAACCAAATCTTCAAGTTCAGATAAATCTTCTGTATTTACGGCTTCTGGAGAAATTTGTATTTTACGAACTTTTTGACGACCATCCACTTCAACTTTCACCAAACCACCACCAGCACCACCTTCAAAAGTTTGGGTTGCTAGATTATCTTGGAGTTGTTGAATTTGTGCTTGCATACGACGTGCTTGTAGCACTAGATTTCCTGTAACACTCATGTTTTTATCCTTTAAGGTATGCATTTAATAGTTGTAGATTAAATGCTGATTTCAGTTTTTTGATAAAATCGCTTTGAAGAGATAGATTAACCTTTTCTGTTTCTATGGCAAGTCTTTTTTCATCAAGGTATTCAGTAAGACTCTGAAATTGCCAATCTTCATCTTGTTCATTTACCCTTTTGAATTGAAACTTAACATCTAAAAATACCTGTTCAAAACATTTTTTAAACAGTTCCATTCTTTGATTTAATCTCTCTTCAATCTTTTGATGATAAGCAATGTGCAAAATTTGATCTTGATATTCAAGTAATTTTAACTGACTTTTCACATCAATCGCAAAAAGGCCATCTTCTGCAGAGATTTGTTGATAGATCAATTCCATTTTTTCATAGTATCCTATGTCACATTTTCTCTTTTGATTGACTTTTTTAGACTGGTATACATCTTGAACTTTAGGCTGTTCTATGGGTTGATCGATATTCTTCTCAATGATTTTTGCTTGAGTTTGAATAGGCTGAGGGACTTGGGGGGTAGGATTTGGGTGTGTGGGATTTGGGGGATTTGGGGTTTGTTTTAATGGTTGATAAGGCACAGGTTTATGGGCATCAAAAGTAGATGCATAGACCTGTGCCACATTAAAACCCACTGGGGAAGAACCCCCTACATTCCCTTGTCCTATATTTTTTTCTAGTTTAAGGAGTTGGTTTAATACTTCATTAATCGAAGAAGTAGCCCCTTGATGGCATAATTGTAAACAAGCCATTTCAAAGACCAGTCTAGGATAAGGGGATTTTAAGATTTCATCTGTTTGTTTGGAGAGTATGTTAAAAAAACGATGGATTTGGTTGGGATCAAAATTTTCTGTACCCTTTCTCATTTCATCGATTTCAGAAGGGGGCAAAGTCAAGATTTTTTGGGGTTGGGGTGCGATTTTTAAAATCATCATATCCCTTAAAAACTTCAAAAACTCTGTCATCAATCGCTGTACATCTACCCCAGCTTCGATTTGCTCATCGATTAATGTTAATACTTGAACTGGATTTTGGGTGAAGAAGCCTTCCAAAATCCCCTTTAATGTCTGTCTTGGTGTTAATCCCAAAATTCTTCTTGTTTCTGCTTCTGTGACTTGGTTTCCACAAAAAGAAATCATTTGATCCAAGAGAGAGAGAGAATCTCTCATCCCACCTTGCGCTTCTCTGGCGATATGTTCAAGCGCTGCTTTTTCTACATTCACCTTTTCTGCATCTGCAATTCTCAATAAAGCCCCAACAATATCCCCTTCTGAAATTCTCTTAAAATCAAATCGTTGACAACGAGAAATAATGGTTTCAGGGATTTTGTGTGCTTCTGTGGTGGCAAATACAAAAATCACATGTTGCGGTGGCTCTTCTAGGATTTTGAGCAAAGAGTTAAATGCGCCCACAGAAAGCATGTGCACTTCATCGATAATATATACTTTGTATCTACATTGGCTAGGCGCAAATCGAGCAGAATCTCTGATCTCTCGGATTTGCTCTACACCATTATTGCTCGCACCATCGATCTCAATGACATCGACATTACTGCCTTTGGTGATGCTTGAACAATTATCGCATTGATCACAAGGATTAGGCACTGCATGATTTGCAGATAAACAATTTAAAGCTTTGGCCAAAATTCTGGCACAAGATGTTTTGCCAACCCCCCTACTGCCAATAAATAATAAAGCATGGGGAATTCTATTTTGCTCAATGGCGTTTTGAAGGGTTTTGGTGATATGGGATTGCCCCACAACATCGATAAACTTACTTGGACGCCACTTTCTAGCTAATACTAGATAAGACATTGATGATCTACCTCATTGTTTTTTTTGATATATCTTATATGAAAAAATCAAAAAGCAAGAACAAATAACGATCTAAATTCTTGAAACGATTTGTGTGTATCAGACTGATTTTGAAAAGATCAAAGATAAAAATAGTCCATAAATAATTAAAGCCGAAAAAGCACCCTAAGAATCTGCTACCGTTGCTACCTTCCGGTCCTGGCGGGGTTCACAGCCACTAGTCGCTTTATCGGCTAAACTTGTATTCAGCGGAGGAGGTGGGATTTGAACCCACGGTACCCTTTAGGGGCACACTCGATTTCCAATCGAGCACCTTCGGCCACTCGGTCACTCTTCCATTGTGCATGGGTTTTTAACTTTTTTTTAAAAGCTTGTCAAATATTATCAACTTTTTTTTACAAAAAAAACCATTTAGATCACTAGGATTTAAAGTAAACCCTCATCAAAGTTTTCTAAATTCTTTTTCACTGCACTCATAAATTGATCTGCCACAGCCCCATCAATCACTCTATGATCAAAACCAAGGGTGAGATAACCAGATAGTTTAGCAACAAAAGTATCTGTGCCATCTGCTAATGTATGTACTTTCACTCTCTTTTCAATGGTACCTACACCCAAAATTGCTACTGAAGGTTGGGGAATAATCGGTGTGCCCCATTGACTGCCAAAAATACCAGGATTGGTAATAGAGAAAGTCAATCCTTGAACTTCATTAGGCATTAATTTCTTAGATCTCGCACGATCACCTAAATCTGCGATCTTCTTAGAAATCCCCACCACTGATAATTCATCGGCTTGATGGATTACGGGTACAAGTAAACCCCAATCCAAAGCCACTGCAATCCCTAGATTGATATCACCATGGAATATCACATTTTCCCCATCATGACTTGAATTAATCACTGGGAATGCTCTCAACGCTTTAATGGTTGCCATTGCCAAGAAAGTTGTAAATGTGAGTTTAGCACCTCTTTGGGCATATAGATCTTTGTATTTTTTACGAAGTTGATCTACACGGGTATAATCGACTTCAAAACAAGTATGTACGTGTGCACTATACGCCTTAGATTCAATCATACGATCGCTAATCACTCTACGCATATTAGACATGGGTTCTATGGTGTCATTGGGTCCTAATTTCACTGGGTTCTTAGGAATAGTGCTGACAGATACACTGGGCACACTGACTTTAGCTGCTGGTGCGCTTTGTTGAACAGGTGCTGGTGCGCTTTGTTGAACAGGTGCGCTGATTTGAGCTGGTGCGCTGGTTTGAGCTGGTTTGGTGCTGATATAGTTTTCGATATCTTTTCTGGTCACTCTACCATCTAAACCTGAACCACTGATATTTTGGATATTAACACCATTTTCTTCAGCGATTTTTCTCACCACTGGTGTGCTCTTGGTTCTTCTGAGTTCAGCAGCAGTCATTTCTTCTGCATTTTTGGCAACTGCTGTTACGCTTGTGGTTTGAGTTTGAGCGACTGGTTCACTTTGAGCAGGGGTAACTGTTGCACTTGATGCTACTGGCGCTGAAGCAGATTTTTCATTGGCTGATCCAATCAAGGCGACCAAAGCACCAACAGGTACTGTTTCTCCAGCGCCTACTTTAATCTCCAATAAAACACCGCTTTCTGGGGCTGGGATTTCTGCATCTACTTTGTCGGTGGTGATTTCAAAAATAGGTTCATCTCTATCTACTTGGTCTCCCACTTTTTTTAACCAACGAACGATAGTACCTTCTGCTACGGATTCACCCATTTGGGGCATTACTACATTAAAAGCCATTTTTTAACTCCAATTTGTTTGTTTGGGATGCTCATCTTTATAACGATAGATTCAAAAAAATCAATATTGATTCAAGTTGATACATGCTTGAACAATTTGATCGACGGAAGGGGCAAAGACTGCTTCTAAATCAGCATGATAAGGAACAGGGGTATTGGCAGAAGCCAAACGGGCAATGGGGGCATCTAACCATTCAAAAGCATGTTTTTGTATTCTCATGGAGATTTCCCCAGCAATACCAGCCATTTCTGTATCTTCATGTAAGATCAAGATTTTATGGCATTTTTTGGTGGTTTGAATGATTAATTCTTCATCTAAGGGATTGAGTGTTCTTAGATCGATCACTTCACAATCTATTCCTTTGTTTTCTAATATGGCACTCGCTTCTAATGCCCGATGTACCATAGCAGAATAAGTGATGATCGCCAAATCACAACCGCTTCTTCTGCTGATGCCTTTGCCAAGGGGAATATGCATATTGGTGTCGATGATTGATTTGAGTTGTGGGGCACGATACAAGGCTTTATGCTCAATAAAGATCACTGGATTAGGATCAGTAATGGATGAAAGCAACAATGAATATGCATCTTGAACTGTCGCTGGGCATACAACTTTTAAACCCGCTGTTTTGACAAAATACATCTCCATGGCTTGACTATGAAAAGGTCCACCCCCAACCAATCCCCCACCGGGACCTCTGACCACAATAGGCACTTGGGCTTCCCAACGATAATGGCATTTAGCGGCAAAATTAGTGAGTTGATTAAAACCACAAGAAATAAAATCCATAAATTGCATTTCTACAATGGGTTTCATCCCTGCCAGTGATGCACCAATTGCAGTACCAATGATCCCACCTTCTGCAATGGGCGTATCGATCACTCTTTGTGCACCAAATTGATCGAGTAGTCCATCAGTGACTTTAAAGGCACCGCCATAAGCGCCAATATCTTCACCGAGTAAAAATACAGAATCATCTCTTTGCATGGCATGTGTTAATGCAAGTTTAACAGATTCAAGATAACTATACATCATGACCTACATGTGGATCGCATGACCCAAAGTTGCGTGTGCCGCTTCATGCATGGCTTCAGCTAGGGTAGGATGTGCGTGAATGGTATTGATCAATTCTTCTACTGTACATTCAAGTTTAAGCAATGGACCAGCTTGGGCGATCAAATCTGTTGCTCTAGGTCCGATAATATGCACACCTAGGATTTGATGATATCTACTCTCTGATACGATCTTCACAAAACCAGCTGTTTGATTGATCACTTTGGCTTTGCCAATCGCACTAAATGGGAATTTACCCACAATCACATCATAACCTTTGGCTTTGGCTTGCGCTTCAGTCAATCCTAAACTTCCGATTTCTGGGTGTGAATAAGTACAACCTGGGACTTGGGTATAATCAATGGGTCTTGGGTTTAAACCAGCGATATGCTCTACTGCCAAAATCCCTTCAGCACTTGCTGCATGTGCGAGTAGCGGTCTTCCAGCCAGAATATCACCAATCGCATAGATGCCGGGTTCATCTGTTCTACAATATTCATCTGCATGTACAAAACCGCGTTCTACCTTCACTTTGGTATTTTCGAGTCCTAATTTTTCTGTGACTGGAGCTCTACCAATCGCCACAAGAACATGGCTTGCTGTGATTTGTATCGCTGGTTTACCTTCAGGTTCTAGATTTGCTTTCACCCCATCTTTGCTGGTTTCCACAGAGAGTAATTTGGTGCTGGTATGGATATTAATACCACGTTTTTGATAGATTTTTTGGAATTCTGCACTGACTTCTTCATCTTCAACGGGTACCAAGCGATTTGCCATTTCAACAATGGTGACTTCTGAGCCGAAACTACGGAATACGCTTGCAAATTCTACGCCGACTGCACCAGCCCCTAACACCAATAGATGACTAGGGATTTCTGCAAGTTCTAGGAGTTCATCACTGCTTAAAATTCTCTTACCATCAATGGGAAGATGAGGGAGTTTTCTTGGGGTAGAACCAGTGGCTAAAATGATATTCTTGGTTTCTAAAATTTTTTCAGCACCATTTTGATCCACTACTTTTACTTTGTTACGATTGATGACAGAACCAAAACCTTGATGAACATCTACTTTGTTCTTCTTCAATAGGAATTGTACCCCTCCAGCATTTTGAGAAATCACTTTATCTTTTCTCTTGAGTACAGCTTTGATATCAACAGAAGGATTGCTGAGTTGAATCCCAAATTCAGAAGCATGTTTGGTATGTTCAAAAATTTCAGCAGATTCAAGCATACTCTTTGTGGGAATACAACCCCTTAAAAGACAAGTACCACCTAATCGAGAATCCTTTTCTACCACAGCTGTTTTTAAACCCAATTGTCCAGCACGAATCGCAGCGACATAACCCCCAGGACCACTCCCAATAATAATGATGTCATACATTGTTTTTTTCCTTGTCTGAAATGAAAAGATTTGTTTGCGCTTTGATTTTAATTTCTAAGTGATCAAAGGGCAAGTTTTTCATCGATATTTCTCAATGATGATAAATGCCTTGTTATTTTACGATAAAAAGACTAAAAAACACTTTCATTTCACCATACTTAGTATATATAAATCAGGTGTTCAATATGAAAAACGAAATTTTTACAGAAGATCAAATCTCCCATTATCGCAAAAAGTTTTTTCAAAAACTCAAAAAAAGAAGCAATCAATGGGAATTAAAAGAAATCGACTTATCTTGGGCGATTTATGCCCAAAACACAATCAAGAATCAAGTTGATACTGTCATTGCTGAAGAAGAAATTCCTGGGATTACTGTGGTTGAAGATCAATTTTGGATGGCAAGAACAGGTTTTAGTCCAATGCAATTGATTTACCATCTAGAAGAACAATGGTGGAAAAAGAGAAAAATCCTCAATCAATCAGAAGCAGGTATCGGTTTTTATGGGCGTTATTTGAGTGGCGTGGGTTATTTCTGTGTGATGAGCTTCAAAGATAATGGTTATTTTACCATGCATCGCTATGATCCCCAAGGGAAAGAAGATCTACTGCTTTATCCCAAAGATGAAGGTTTATTTTATGATCAATTTGGTACTTTTTTGGATTATCGCACAGGTTGGAAATGGATGATTCAAACCTTTAAAAAAACCAAAGAACCTATAGTCAGAGAAGTGGAACTAGGCTTATCATTTGGTATTAGAAAAGGTGAACCCAATACAAATCCAGCGGATCGAGAAGATGATCAATTGGAAGAATTATTTAGCAAACATGATATCGATCGCTTTGATACATTAGAGTTTATTGGTTCTGAAGAAGCCCAAACTTATCCTTTTGAAGAAGGGACTTTTGAAGATTGGTTGGATCAATCTCAAGTGGCTACAGTCAAGAGTAGAGAAGTTGATCTCTTTGTTTTGGCAAATTCCGAAGCTTTTGTGGATGCCGTTAGGGATTTGGCTGAGATGAAACAAGTGGAAGTGAATTTATCTTATGCCCAAAAAGAAGGGCAAGATGATGTGATTGTGCTCTACAAGAAAAATCTTAAATTAGAGAAATCTTTTTCTTATGCCTATCTATGGACCCTACACACAGCCCAATCTTACCATCAATCAGCAAGTGCGATGTTGAGTGAGTTTATTGAACAAGTCGATGAAGCAGAGAAGTTTTATCACGAAATTGAACAAGAACTAGGGGCATATTTTAGTTTAAAACAAGAACAAGAATTGCTTACCCTAAAATCCAAAAAGACCCAAAAAAGCAAATCCTTCCCCATTTTTGAATGGTGTACTCTTGGGGTTTTTGAAGGCGTAAAGCGAGTGGATTTACTCAAGAAATTCTTAGGTATTGGCGAGCAAGGCGAATGGATTGAAGTCAAACATTCGCTCAAACAATGCCCCATTTGCGGTGATTTTGCCACAATACAAGCCATGATTCGTGCCAAAAACATAGAACTCAAACATCAAAAACATTTCTTTGATATAGGACCAGTAAAAGGTTATTTCGCCTTGATTTGTCCTAAACATCAAGTGCCTATTGATTGGGAGAAACAAGAAGAGATCAAGAAGCAATACCATGAACAACCCTTACAACAACTACAAATTAGAGGAAGCAAAACTTTTACTGCGACTGAACATCCAGAACTCAAAGATGTGAAGTTATTATGGGGCCCAGAACTCGCTGGTGCATTTACCCATCATAGTTCTAGAGATTTGCTTTTAGATTTAAATTATACAGGTTATGCTTATGCTTATACCCCAAATATTGTAGCGATTTTCCCTCAAATCCCAGATCAACACATCAATCTTCTCAAGAATATCATCCAAAGAGAACTCCCAGCCCTAGAATATCACAATAAATCCCATGCGCCTTTGGATTGGTTTATCGGTAAATTAGAGAGAAAAGAAGAGCTTTAATATAAAAGTTGCTTGATTTTGATAAAAAAATTAAATTAAGACCCATATCCTTAAATCCTAGATCATCAAAGGAATCGATTGATAATGAAGCTCAAAGCGCTATTTTTATTCAGTATTTTCTTCACATTTGCTTGTCAAAGCGTACAATTTAAAGTAATTCGTCCCGCCAAAATCAATGTAGTTGGTATGACAGCAGAAGGCAAAGATGCCACAGTCAGCATAGGGAAATGGCAAGGTCATTCTCCTCATGCTATTGATAGCTTAATCGCTAAAATCACCCAAATCATCCTAAATGCCCCAAAAAATATCATTAAGCTTGAATCTCAAAGCAATGGTGTGGTCGTGCTTGAAGGGGATTTAAGTTTATTTAAATATGAAGATAAACTCTCTAGTCAAGTTCAACAATGTTCACGTTATAATGATAAAACCAAAAAGAGTGAAACCTATCAATGTACCATGTATACCCTAACTGGGACAGCGAAGATCAAAGTATCTATGAAAGTCTTAGATGGTGCAAATGGTCAAGTTTTGGGTGGAGATATGATCAATGAAAGCACATCTCTACAAACCATGGCGTATGATACCCAACCCGAAATCATCGATGGTAATCGCTTACTCGATCAACTCGAATCTATGGCAGCAGATCGTTTGGCAAAATTAGTAGTGCCTTATCGAGATGTGGTATCTAGGGAATGGCTTTCTTGTGGTTCTGTGAGTAAATTCTGTGATCAAGCATTTAATGCCTTACAAGCTGAGAATTTTAGCAGTGCCAAAGAATTCCTATTTCAAGCCATTAAAATCTTAGAGAGCAAACAAGGCAGTGATTCTGATTTTGCAGCGACTTGGTGGGCACTGGCACTTGCTCAAGAGTTTTCTGGTGAATTTAGCAATGCCAAAGCCTCTTTGGAAGAAGCTTTAAAATACGATGCTGAGAAGGATATTTTTATTCAAGAACTCGCTTCCATTCGTAGAGAAGAAGAGAATGCCAAAAAATTAGCAAAACAAGGATTAAGCGATGAATAGATATCTCATCAAACTCTCAATCTTCTTGAGTATCATTGCACTCATCTATGCTTGCGGTGGTGACCCCAAGAAAAAATCAATGCATCGCAACAATCAGATGTTTAATGAAGTCAGTTCAGATCAAAAATGCATTGATATTAAAAACCCAGAACCTTTTGTCATTCGATGGGATGCTGCCCAAAGAAGTCAACTCGAAGCCAATCTTAAAAAAGGCTTGATCTTTGTGTCTTATTCGGGTTGTCAACTCAAAGTGATCAAGAGTTGTCGTTTGTCCAGCCAACGCAAATACCAATATGAAACACTAAACCCCAAAAAAGAAGAATATAAAATCAAAGATGTGAATGAACTCTATTTAAAACTTCCTTTTAATGCGGCAGAACTTGAAGCAGATCTCAAAAACAACGAACAATTTATCTTATCCACAATTTTTGCTGGTTATTATGAAGATACGAACCAAGATAAATACAGAAAGATGGATTTAACGGGAGATGATTGTGATCAAGTCACCCATGTGATTAGCAGAATGTATATCGGTGCTTTTGAATTAAACGCTGGCAAAGATAATACTAAATCCGTCAATGGCAGAGTTTTAGATCGCAAAGCAGGGTTTAAGAGTGGTACAGAAGAAGGATTATTGGCCAGTGATGGTGTGATGGCTGATTGCTTTAAGGGTGAAGGTATGCAAGCAAGATGCAGTGCGATGATTAAAATTGAAATGACCAATATCGATCAATCCATGAAAAATGAAAATTTCAGAACACAAATCTGCCCCACAAATATGGCTTTTGATCAAGAAAAACAAGAATGTATTAGTGTTCAAGAAGCCAAACTTGCTCTCGCTCAAAAACAAGGTAATACCAAACTCGCACAACGTTTTGTCATTCAAGGAGATGTGGCTTTTGATACCCAAACGGGACTCAGTTGGCAAAGAGAAAGCAGTCCCCATTTAATGGATTGGAAAACAGCCAAGAAATATTGTGCTGATCTTACTCTCTCATCTAAACCTTGGAGATTAGCGAAAATCAATGAATTAATGAGCCTTGTAGATCTCAGCCAACCCGGTGCAAAAATCGATTCATCTGTATTTCCCAATACCCCAGCCAAAATCTATTGGAGCTTTACACCTGATGCAAGTACACCCGGTGAAGCCAAAGTGGTTGATTTTCATTTAGGTAAGACAGAATCACTAGGAATTGCGACTAAAAAATATGTGAGATGTGTCACTAGCGAATAATCATATCTTGCTATCCTATGAATAAATCAAAGTATTTTCCGATTGATAAGAAAATGTATTAAAAAAGCAAATTTTCTTATTGAATATTCATTTTTGATTTGTTAGCATTTTTTTCGACTGATTTTTCAGATCATTTTCAAAAAAATTCAAAACTCAAGTGAGAAACCGATGAAAAAAATCGCTTTTGCTATCGCATCTATGGCTTTGTTAAATGTTGCTCATGCTGCTCCCTATGGTACAGCTGGTTGTGGTTTAGGTTCTATCGTTTTTGGTGATAAGCCAGGTATCGTTCAAATTTTCGCAGCAACCACCAATGGTACATCTGCAAGTCAAACCTTTGGTATTACCTCTGGTACTTCAAATTGTGTTGCTTCTAAATCTGAAGAAAAAGTAAGTCTTTATATCGAATCAAATCGCGATGCATTAGCCAAAGATATGGCTCGTGGTAATGGTGAAGCCATTGAAGGTTTATCTTCTATCGCTGGTTGTCATGATGCTGCTAAAGTAGGCGAAACACTTAAGACTCAATTTAAGAGCATTTTCCCAACAGCAAACACCAATCAATCACAAGTAAATGAAAATATGATCAATATTCTCAAGAGCAAAGATCTTGCTTGTGGTAACTTGGGCTAATACCAGTACTTGGTGATTTTTTTTAAAATTTGATGTTATATTTTATCTATTTATTATTGATTTGTCTTTGTTTTTCTTGTGGTGCCCAACCCATAAATCATATCAGCAATATCGATATCATCAACAAAGCCAATACACAGAAATTATCAGAACATCCTTACTGGCATAGATTGCTTCATTATGAAAAGGGAGAAAGTGAAATCACAAGCCAAGCTTTTTTTCTTGCCCCAGATGGACATCAAAATCCTCAACATGAACTAGAAGCAACGCTCATGGCTTTCCTCAAAGAAGTGCCTCAAGACAATAGTAAGCAAATGAATGAACATGCGATTTGCAAGTTCCCTTTGAGATATATCTGGTTGAGTTCTCAATTAGGCAAAGCATTAGAACAAAAAATTCAATGTACTGATCTCAATGCATTTCTCATTAGAATGTCACCTCAATCAGCAACATTATTATTTTCAGCATATCATTTAAAATCCCCTGCATCTGCTTTTGGTCATACTTTTTTAAGGCTCAATCAAGGCAATGGCAATAATGAATTAAATGATTTTGGGATTGGTTATGCTGCTAATGTTGATACTGAAAATGCTTTATTTTATGCCATTAAAGGTTTACTGGGATTGTTTCCTGGTTCATATACGGCATTGCCTTATTATTACAAAGTAAGAGAGTATAATGATTATGAAGCCAGAGATATTTGGGAATACCAATTAAATCTAACCCCTAGTGAAGTCAGCATGCTCACCCTACATCTTTGGGAGTTAGGCACAAATACCATTCCTTACTATTATTTATCAAAGAATTGTAGCTATCAAATGCTTGGTTTATTGGAAATCGCAAGACCTAGCATTTCTCTCTTAAATCGACTCTCATGGCCTGTATTACCGATGAATACAATTCAAGCTGTGAGAGATGCACAATTGATTGACTCTTTGAAATTCAGACCATCCATTCGTACAGTCATGATGAATCGAGTGAGTATTAGTTCTCCATTGGCGATTGATACGGCACTTCAACTCAATGATGATGTATCTCTTCCTCTAAAAAATCTCAGTGAAAAAGATAAAGCTTATGCGCTAGATTTGTCTTTGGATATTTTTGATTTGAAATATGCCAAAGAACTTGTACATCAAACAGAGGAAAACAAAGAGATTTTGAAGCAAAGACAAGTATTACTTGAACGTAGAAGTGAAGTATCTTTGATTAGTCCTAAATTAAAGATTGAGATGCCTGAAAGACCTGATTTTGCGCATTATTCTCGAAGAGTAGAAAGTCTTTTTTCTTACAGCCAAAAAGAAGGATTCTATCAGGCTTTGCATGCAAGATTGAACTTTCATGATCTATCAGATCCACCTGCTGGCCATCCCAATTTAGCGCAAATGCAATTCTTCTCATTTAAATCTAGAATCGATTGGGTCAATCAACGATTTAGACCTGAAGCTTTGCATATTGTAGAAGCGATGTCTTTGTCGAGAATGAGTCTATTGGAACCTAGAATTTCTTGGAATTTTAGATTGAGTGCTGGTGAGCGAAATTGGGGGAAATGTCCTACGTGTTGGGTAGGATCGATGTTATTGCGATCTGGTATTAGCTTTGGTACTTTAAACGAATATTTGATTGCCTATATGTTAATGGATGTGGAATTACAAGGGGGAACAAGCCTAGGTTTTGAGCAACTGCCTATTTCTTTGGGATTAGGGGGTTCAGCTGGGATTCGATGGCGCTTAGGGCATAATCTTGTATGGCATACCTATGGACAATACAGATATTGGTTTGATCGGCAATATCAACAGAGTTGGCAAGGAAATAGTGATTTTAAGATTGGGATCAATGATTACTTGGCGATTTATGTATTTGCTCAATATTTTAGATTTGATCAGCGAGCTGGATTAGGACTCTCTGTTTATTTTTAATCTTTTTTCTTTTTAGAATCAAACATGGAATCCAAATCAGATACTGGATTAGGATTGGGGTTAGCATTTCGATTTTGATTTCTAGAATATTGTTGATTGTTATTATATCTAAAACCATCTTGATTTTGATTGTTACGATATTGATCTCTGGGTTGATAGAATTGATCGCCTTGATTTCTTTGATGATTTCTCATACCGCCACCTTGGAATCCATCTTGATTTTGGTTGCGATAATTGCTTTGGTAACCATCTTGGCTTTGATTGCCACGATAGTGATTTTGGTAACCATCTTGGTTTTGATTGTTGCGATAGTGATTGCGATAACCATCTTGGTTTTGATTGCTGCGATAGTGATTTTGGTAACCATCTTGGCTTTGATTTTGGCGATAGTTATTTTGG
>JACCDO010896861.1_pt1 | contig 14062 bp, 12 predicted proteins | sample 7446101 | NCBI WGS metagenome assembly JACCDO01 (sample SAMN15323440, study PRJNA562643) | freshwater metagenome | isolation source: river surface water | place: USA:Blue River Watershed | collected 2017-08-16
CGTTGATCTTAAAGAAAAAAATGGAAAAGCTTACGTTATTGAGATCAATGATAATCCCAACATTGATCATGGAGTGGAAGACGCTATTTTAGGTCAAGATCTTTATCAAATCATCCTAAATGAATTTATCAGAAGAATTGAGGAATCCCAGTGAAAGTTCTGATTTTTGGAGGAACTCACGGAAATGAGTGGACTGGTATTTATCTTGTTCAAAAATATGAAAAATACTTTAAACAAAAATATCCCCAGCTCAACCTTCAATTCATATTTTCAAATCCCAAAGCGTTTGAGGCAAAAAAAAGATTTGTTGACGAGGACCTTAATCGAGCTTTTCAATTTTTAAATGAAAATCGACCAAACTCTTTTGAACATGGTCGAGCAAAAGAATTAAAAAAAATTATTGATCAAGAGAAATGCTTTATCATTGACCTCCACACCACGACCTCAAACATGGGCGAGACTCTGATCATCTCTCAAGAAGAAAAACTCAACTACCAAGTCGCAACTTTTGTTCAAAAATTGCGACCACAAAGTAAAATTATTGTGTCTCCCGATCCTGATAAAAAATATCTTGCAGGACAATCCCCATATGGACTCATGATTGAAGTAGGGCCCGTTGCCAATAATCTTCTGGCCGCAGAGGTTTTGGAATCGAGCTTAAATCTACTTGAATCGATCCTTATGGCGCTTCAAAAAAACCACCTCAATGATGACCAAAATGTTGAAATTTATGAAGAAATTCAAGACATTTATTATCCTCAAGATGAGCAAGGTCAAATAACAGGTTATATCCATCCAAATCTTCAAAATAAGGATTTTTGTTTACTCCAAAATGAGTTTTTGGCCTTTAAGAAATTCACTGGGGAAGAGGTTTTCATTAAAATTTCTGAAGATTTTTATCCCATTTTCATCAATGAAGCCGCCTACTACCCCCAAAAATTGGCCTTTACTCTGTGTAGAAAAAGATCTTTAAAACATTAAATTAAAAAATTATTTTCATCACCCTCTTGCAGAGATTGTAAGGATTGGATAAATTAGCTGTTAGTAAAACAATTCTTAATCCATTCAATAAGGTATTTTTTGAATGTATCCAAAAAAAGGGGAATTTATGTCTAAGTATCTAGTTCTTGCTGCTGCTATGCTTGTTCTAACTGTTGCTTGTAACAAAAAAGAAGAAGCTACTACTACAACTGAGCCAACTGTTGAGCAAACAGCTCCTGCTGCTGAAGCTCCTGCTGCTGAAGCTGCTCCTGCTGAAGCTGCTCCTGCTGAAGCCGCTCCTGCTGAAGCTGCTCCTGCTGAAGCTGCTCCTGAAGCTGCTCCTGCTCAATAATCTTTTTAAAAAGAATATTGTACCGAAAGGCCCATGTCACATGGGCCTTTTTTTTTACTCTAGACGTCAATTGGTTTGGATCTTAAAATTGAATAAATTCAACAGGAGTTAAATTATTAATTCAAACCAAGGAAGAGAAATTTTTGACGTCGAGTCAACGAAATCAAACAGGAAAGGTTTGGCAGGAATTCTTGAATCCCTTATGAGAAAATTCCGAAATCTTTTTTTTATTTTATTTTTAGCACCTATTGGAGCTCTTTATATACTTTGTATGGGAATCGCTCTTACTCCTGGGATTAGCTTATTTCAAACGACCTTGGAATATTCACAAGAATTTCAACCTCTTATAAAAAATCTTTTCATAGGCTTCTCACTCGCTACTGGATTTTTTTTATACGGCATGACACTCATATTCGTTGTTCCAGCGGTCAACAAATTACTCCCCCTTAAAGTTAAACCACACCGCGCGAGTTGGTATTCACTGAGCGTTATTCCTTGGTACTATCATAACGCTCTTACTTATCTTGTAAGATATACCTTTCTTGATCTGATTACCCCTACTCCATTTAATAAACTTTTCTACCAGATGATGGGGATGAAAATAGGAAAAGGATCAGTGATTAATACTTCTAATATTTCTGATCCTTGTTTGATTGAGATTGGTGACAATGTAACCATTGGTGGTTCTGTTACACTTGTGGCCCACTATGGACAAAAAGGCCTTCTCGTTATTGACCGACTAATCATTAAAGACAAGGCGACCATAGGTCTAAGGGCAAGTCTTTTTGGAAACGTCATCGTTGGTAAAGGGGCCTTAGTTAAAGCACATGAAGTTCTGATGCCTAAAACAAGAATTCCTGATGCAGAAAGGTCTTCAGAGGAAACTACTCCCCAAACAGGGGAGTAAAAATATTATTGAAATAATGGAAATTCAAAGTGTCCTAGTTGATAACAAAAAAGCTCTGGCTGTGAAGTCGTTCTAGAATTAGAAACCTTACCTTCTTTACCATCCTGAACTCCTCTTTTATAGGCCGAGACGCAACGAGATCCCACCCAATCAACTCTTGCTTCTCTCGCTCCAACTCCGAGTGCCGCAATACCCGCCGTATAGCCTAAGGTGTAGCAAGCAGTTCCAGCGCCTCTTGTGGAAGCCGAAAAACCTTCTTTATATGCTCTTTCAAAATCTCGGTAGCACCAACTTCTGCCTTCTTCCTCAATAATTTTTTGAGCGTATTTAAATCCAAGTTGGTAGCAATTTTCATCATTGTATTGATGCCTCAAATCTTCCCCCGTAAAAGCAGATTCAACACCTCGTCCATAACTATCGGAATAGGTACTTAGTGAGCAAATGCCAAGTCCTGGAACAGGATGAAAATTTTCTGTTTCTGCAAAGCTTGTAAAGCTAAACAAAGTTAAAACAGCTAGTAATAAAGAATACATTCTTTTCTCCTTATTGGAATAATGGCATTATAATTACCCTTAAATCATTATTATGAGAAGGCTCTGAGTAATTCATACAAAGAAGTCGGGTGCCTTAACTATTTAAAATTGCGAAGTGATATGGAAAAAGTTGTTACCCTGGCGATCCCTGTTTATTTCATCTCCATTTTTATCGAGGCTTTTTTATCTCATAAATTCAAAAAAAATTACTATAACCTTAAAGATAGTCTTGGAAATTTAGGAACTGGAATCATCATGCAGATGCGAGAGCTTCTGACTAAATCCAGTATCATCCTCATGTATTCCTGGATTGTTGATCATGTGGGACTAAATCAACTCCCTTGGACAGAGGATTTTTCAAGTCTTCAGGGAAAAATTAGCTGGGTCCTGGCCTTTATTATGACTGACTTTATTTATTATCTTTTTCATCGACATTCCCATGAAATAAATATTCTCTGGTCCGGACATATCGTTCATCACTCAAGTGAGGAATACAATCTCTCTGTTGCCCTTAGACAATCAGCGATTCAAGGACTGTTTTTTTGTGTTTATCTCATTCCTTTAGCCCTCCTAGGGATTCCTGCAAAATTAGTTTTTGGATGCTATGGACTGAATCTCATCTATCAATTTTTCATCCATACTCGATTTGTAGGTAAGCTTGGGATACTTGAGGGTTTCTTAAATACGCCCTCTCATCATCGAGTTCATCATGCTAGACAAGGTAAATATCTTGATTGTAATTACGCTGGTGTTTTCATTATTTGGGATAAGTGGTTTGGTACTTTTATCGAAGAAGAGGAAGAACCAAAATATGGCATTTATCCAAGATTTCAGAGCTATAATTCTGTAAAGGCCAATCTGATGCCACTGCAAGAAATGTTAAGATACTTTTTTCAATCAAATAATATTCAAGAAAAAATCAACGTCTTTTTCAAAGGGCCTTTGTGGACATTTGAGCGATTTAAAAAAGGAAAAAAACTTAACATTCTCGCCACAAATTCAAAGGTTGATCTTCAAGTTTTTTCACTTTTTCTTCTCGCCCTAGGCTTTGCCTTGGTTGGATTGTTTAACAAGGAATTAACTTTAATTCATCAAATAATCGTCACTTCTCTTGTGGTTGTTATTCTAGCACTAGTTGGGCGTAAACTAGATCGATCAGTTAATTAGCGATATAAGCTATTGAAAATTTTTGACTCGCCACTATAATTTAACTATGCGAATTGAAGTTCAAATTGGTCATGACGATCCAAAAATTTATCCCCTTAAAGAATCTAAACTCACTATTGGATCAGGTGAAAATGCTCATATTCAACTTCCTGCAACCGAAGGTATTAGCCGAAAACATGCTCAAATATCAGTCGAGGGAGATAAATTTTTTATCACCGATCTTGGAAGTGCCAATGGAACTTTCATCAATGAAGATCGATTAGTTCCGGGAACAAAAAAAGAATTTACCTCATTTTTTCCCGTGAGATTGGCCGATAATGTGACAATATCTCTTTTAAGTGATGATGAGCCTATGCCCGAAGGTAGTAGTCTTCAAGAAATAATCCATTCAAAATCAAACAAAGAAAATTCTTCAAATAATGATCTCTCAAACAAGACGCAAATTATTTCTCGCTCATCATTTGATGCAAAACCTAAAAGTATTAGTTCCTCTAAAAAATCTGGCCAACAAAAAATACCTGAAAAAAAGAAAAAAGAGACTAATATACAACTCACCTACGTTCTAGCGGCCTTCATTGTCCTAGGAGCGTTTGGATATCATTTTTTCGGCACTGAAATGGGAATGAATAACGAAGAGATCACTCCTTCAAGTCAGCCAGTTAATAATCCTCCAGAAAATCCTCCCATAACACCGACTGAAGAATTGGCAAAACAAGCATTACCTGAGGAACATAAGGTCACGGCCATTGGCCCTGAGGATATTCCTAAAGAAGAGGAATTTAAGGTTTCCTTAAATGATATTAAGTGTGCAACAACTCTTGAAAAAAAACTCTGTGAAATCATTCCTGAAGCATCTCTTTCCGGCAATGGGGCCTTAGAATCCATAGGAAAAGTGATCATCGTTGTTCCTGAAAAAAGATGGCTTGAAGAATCATTGACCGTTTTCAGAACAACTAACGTCCCGCCATTTTTGGAGCTTGATCAAATTCAGCGAACAAAACTTTTAACTTATTATTTATTTCAAGCAATTGCTGAATTTAATTGGGAAGAATTAGAAAAAAATTTATTTTTTGTTTTTTATCACGTTGATCAGAATCAACGAAGCATTTCCTCGATTGTTGGGATTAAATCAAAAGACCTCACACCTCTACTAAAACTTTTAAAAGAAAAATTTACTCCGCTATCTTTGCAGCAATACGGAAAAGAGCAATTAAAACTTTTTGATCAATTCCTTACCATTGTGAAATATATTGACCTAAAAAATTTAGAGTCAAAGGCCTCACAAAATCAAATCCCTGTTCCTCAATCTACTCCCATTGATCAAAATCCTGCTGTCCCATTGCCTCCTGAAGCTCCTTCTGGATTTAATCCTGTTCCTCCTCCTGATTTGCCCCAAAACAACAAAATTCTTAATCCCCCAAGATAATTGTTAATGATAAAAAATCATTCTTTTTATTGATCTATATCATGCTCAATTTATGCCTTTCTTGAGAATTTCATCTTACTCAAAAAGGAAATTTTATGAAAAAAATGTTATTTATTTTATCCATCTTATTCACAGCTCAGGCATCTTATTCAGCATCCAATCCTTCACTAAAAAGTAACAAACTCTACGTTCCAGACGGGTATGACACAAACGATTTAGTTGAGCTCACAATGACAGGAACACTTCCGGACACATGCCACAGAGTTCCTAGCTACTCATTTAATTTGAATGAAAATACATTTTTAGTGACAGCTGAACTCAATTATATCGATCTTCCAGAAGGTTGCAGAAAAATGGCGATTCCCTTTCTTAAAACAATTAATCTAGGATTTTTAAAATCTGGAAACTATGAAATTAAATTTCAAGATCAAAAAATAAGCTTAGTAGTTAAAGAAGCGAAAGGATCCCTCCAAGATGATTACCTCTATGGTAACGTCACAAATATTATCGAGGATGTAGACTCAAGAGTTCTAAAACTCATTGGAACAAATCCCATCAACTGCTTAAGCTTTGAAAAATTGGAATCTGAAATCCAAGACAATCTGATTGTGCTTCGACCTAAATTTGTGGAACAAGGAGTCTGTGAAGAAAAACCTACTTCATTCTCCCTCGACTATGAAGTTCCTTTTCTTGAAAACAAGGCCAGAGGCATACTCATTCACGTCAGAGTCATGGGTGGAAGATCATTAAGTCATTTATTTCAAAATCTGGCCTCACAAAAGTGAGGTCAGGCCTAGCTTTAAAGACACAAGAAGACTTCTGAGCTTATAAAAAAAATCACTTCACATTTATCACAAACCAACGCCAAGAGATAAGGTCGATTCGGAAGTCACAATTCCTGAACTCATATTTAAATTTCTATCATAAGCACAGACTCGAAAAAAATACTCCACTCCTGATTCTAAATCAGAGATCTCAAAAGAAGTTACATTTTTATCAACGTCTATTGCGTCCGAAGACAAGCAATCAGAACTAGGGATACTGGAATCTCTTGAAAAAAAGATACGATACCCTTCTACTCTACTTCCTGCATCTCTCCAAGAAAGAGTTATTGAATTTTCTTCTGCATTTGTGACTACTACCTCTCTTGGATTATAAAGAGAATTGGACTCATCTTCATGAAAAAAACGTATTCTAGATTTATCTCGAGAGAAAAAGGATAACGAATTTGATTCTAAGGAAAATTGAATGTCTTGGACTCCATCAAATTGATCACAAGGGAAATTTCCATAATAAAATTCTATCATCACTGAATTGAGTGGAAAATTTAGTGGGGTTCTAGGATAAGAAGTATCCGCAAGTTCTGTTAAAGGAATTTCAAAGCAATCTGATGTAAGAGTGAGAGATCTTTCCTGATTTGTAGAATCAAAATTAGTGGTATCAAAATATTTTATTTTATAACTTCTCGCATATCCTTGGTTACGCCCCGAAGTGCATGAATCAAATTGGTCCACTCCAGACGTGATAATACAAGTTACCCCTTCAACTATTGGAAGTAGATAACTTCCAGTGAGGCTGTCAATAGTGACGTACGGGGTAATCACAGAATCATTACAATTTGAATTATTAACTACAATTTCAATATCTATTTTTTCAACTGAATCAGTTAAATCTATACCTTCTTTTTTTCCACATTCTGTAAGACCTGTAAAAGCTCCATTTCCGTTCGTTTGCCAAACAATGGCATAAAGATTCCAGACTCCTGTAGGTAACTCTATAGTGTGTGAATTTTCTGAACGAAGACCTAGTTTTTTAGAAAATGATTTTCCCTCTCTCGAAGACCCATAAATGATAACATCAGCAGAACTAGGGCTTGCCTTCAACAAATTTTCCATCGAGATAACGTTTACTACGCGCCTGACATATCCTTCTTTTTTTGAGCAGGCGATCATTGATAGGATGAAAATAAAAGTCAGAAATTTCAAACACTTCATAATGAGAATATCGTCATAGTTAATTGAAATCTTTTGTTCTAAATTTACCAGGACAATTAAAGGAAAAAAGAAGCCAATAAAAATGGTCGGCTTTATCAAGTAAACAAAAAAAATTAACCTCATTTTTTTATCGTAAATATCCGATTATTAAGGGCGAATGAGCAAAAAATGGAAGCTCAATTCTATTTAATTTTATGATCAAAATGATGAGATTATTTCTTTGCTTTATAAGTTTAATCTTAGTGACTGCCTGCTCTGGTAAAAAAGGAATTATTTCTTCTGATGTTAAAATTATTTCTACCAGCAATCTGATAAAAAGTGCTGGGGCACAATCTGATATGATCATTTACGGCGAGGATGATCAGGGAAGGTCTTTTTCCAAAAAAATTTCTTCAAATTCTCATACGATTGAACTCCCTGTTGGTGTCTGGAATTTATATGCAATTTATTGGGAAAATACTGAATCCGCAAAATTCACTGGTCAAATTCAGTGTGGAAAACAAGAAGGAGTTAATCTTAATCAATCAATTGATAAAATAAATATCGAACTCATCATCAATAACGAAAAATGTAATGATGCGAGTTTTTCTCATTTGATTACTCAAAATGAAGCTCAAAAATATCAATTCCCCATTTTTAATATATATATGTGTCAAGACACAAGTCTTGTCGAAAATTTTTCTCAAGGTGAATCTTCTTGCTCTGAAGGAGAAAATAAAGGCCCTGCCACATCCTATAAAATTAATTTCTATGATTATATCAACTTTGATTCTTCTAATTCATCTCGAACACTCGCCATCTCCTCTAGATGCTATACAATGCCTAGAATCGAAGTATCAGATGAGATATTACCAAGAATCCCGGTTAACATGCCCCTAGGTGCAATGAGTGTTCAACTTTTTTATGGCCAAGAAGAATGTCATGATTTTGATGGATCAACAGAAATTAACTTAGATATTAATACTAATCTTTCTAAGAGCGCTCCGGATAAATCTCAAATACTTTTCTTCACTCAATCTAATCCCAATAGATTATACAACCCCAAAGATGTCGATTTAGGGAATGCAGAAAAAAATTCTCTCACCCTAACCTGGAAAAGCTCAGGAACTAAAACCCAGGGATACAGGATTACCTACGCAAAAAGCCCAAATACTCCAAGTATTGGCTGTACAAGTTCCTCGGGCATCAATTTAAATAAAAATATTATTTCAAAAACAATCACCAACCTTGATGTAGAATCTGAATATATTTTTCGAATATGTGCTTTTGATGAAAATCAAAGAACAAGCTCTGGTTTTATCACCGTAGGACAAACTGATCCCAGATCGAGAATTTTATCCATTAATAGACTAGATCCAGATCAAGCTACTGGTAATCAAATAATAGATAAAAATTTAGGAGAATCAATTGTATTTGGAGTTAATTTTGATACCCAAGTAAAATTCATCTACTCTGCGCCGGCAAAACCAAGAATACAAATTCTTTTGGGAAGTCAGTCTGTTTATGCCACGATCCTAACTCCCTCTGGTGTATCAAATAGTACCCATCAATTTGAATACGTCCCGGGCTTTGGAGATTATTTGCCTAACGAAACTCTCATGGTATTCGATGAAGAAATTGATTTAAACGGGGCCTCTACACTGGATGAGACGGGAAATAATCCAATCAATACTTCTGCCACTGGTAAATATTCTGCAGGGACAATAAAATCTAAGGTTTTCTCCTGTCCAGATGGATATATCCATGTCCCCCCTAATCCAGCGGTTGGAACGACTCATCCATTTTGTGTGATGGCCATAGAAGCAAGAAATGATGGCTCTGGCTCCCCTACCGTAAGCGACCCAAGGGTCACTCCATGGAAGAGTGTTGATGCAAATGTTGCCTTGGATAAATGCGATGGGATTGGAGGTGCTGTCATGTCCAATGCAGAATGGATGACAATTGCACGGAATGTAGAAAATGTTGCTGATAACTGGAAATCGGATGCTGTTGCAATTCCTAGTGTGGGAGTTGGGCAAATGTATATTGGGCACACTGATTCAACACTTGGTACATTAAGTCTAAATGATTCCACTGACCCTTATGATTTAACAGGAAAAAATGCTGGTCTTCTCATGGGTGGTGGAGCTGAACAAAGAAGGACACTCACGCTTAGTAATGGGGAGACGATTTGGGATTTTGCAGGAAACCTTTCTGAATGGGTGGACTGGACAATAGCTGATGAGGATGGTGATGAGAGTGAAGATAGTTTTGATCCTTTCGTTCCTGAAAATGGAAATTGTTCAACAGGCCTAGTTGGATCGGCGGGAGAAGTCGACTGGGATACTGTGGTAGGGTATGATTGTGGGCTAACTCAAAATTTAATTGGCCCCTCAAATGACAATTTCAATTCGGGAGATGGTATCGGAAAATTGAATGGATATGTAGAGGAAGGAACAGGATATGCGATCAGAGGTGGACATACAGGGATAGGGGATTTTGGAATTTATTATTTATTTTTAGACAATTCTGAAACAGCTCTCGCCTATGTCGGATTTCGTTGTGTATTACGCCAATAAAAAAACTTGGGGAGAAAAGAATTTTTTGATAAGATCGAGGCGAAATTTTATCAAAGGATCGATGGATGAAAAGTTTAAAAGAACAACTTCTCGCGGCTGGGCTAACGGCCACTCCTACACCAAAAGATCATAATGCCAGAGAAAAAATTGCAAAGAAAAAAGTCACCGAGTCGGTTATTCACCAAGAGCAAAGAAATTTTTGTGAGGAATGCCAATTAGTTCAACCAGACGTAGAACTTTATCACCACAGAAATCCGACAACAGATGCTGAATGGATCTGTGTCAGATGTGCGGATAAGTTAAAAATACCTGATACTTGTAGAAAAACGGCCCAAAGTGATACCTCAATAAAAAAAATGTTTAAAAGGGAGCACGGAGCGACTCTAAGTGCGTCAGAAATTAAGTCCAGGGCACATGAGAAAACAAGGGGACCTGTTAACGGAAATAGATAATTAGATCCCTTTTTCTAAAAACTGGTACGAAGATCTTTGTTTTAAGAAAAATCTTTGAATGGGAGTCAGTTTTCGAAAGAAAACGACTCCATTAAAAAAATAACTTGGTTGAATGTTAAGATAAAATTGGCCATCACTTTCTCCCCTATGAGTATCTAAATCACGCCTTAATGGACGAAGATCCTTCAGTGAAGATAATTGAGAGGAATCACCAAAAACAGAAAAGATTGAATCGGCCTTCATTATTTCACTGACCTTAAATAGGCTTGATTCCAAACTACCTAATTTAGCAGGTTCAAGTTCTACTATCTCATTTAGATCAAAGTTGAAAATTTCACCCTCAAGGCCCGTTGCTAGCAAAACAAAAAGATTATTTGAACCAAAAGTATCCCTTAATAAATCAACTCCACTTTTAAATTCAGATTGCAGTGAAACTAAATTTTCAAATGGTAACCAAAGAATAAACTGGGAAGATGTGGGGTAAAGCTCAGAAAGAGATTCAATGGTGTTAATAAAATATTGAGAACGAATTTTAGATGCTTTAGTTGAATTAAATTCAATTTCTTTTTTTAATCTAGCATTTTGAAAAAGAAGATAAGCATTTTGAATGATATTTATTGATTTAAAATCCAGATGGTAAAGAGATAACAAATGCTTGAATACTAAATCAAATCTTTTTTCATAAAAATCCCGAGTTAATTGAGGAAATTTTATTTTTTCAATTTCATTTTCTAAAAACTTAAAGGAATCATCCACCAAATCAAGATTTAGCCCATAAATTTGAATCTTTCTTTTACTTTTTAAATTGAAATCAAAAAGCCAAAAATAAAAATCAATCAAATCCCTTGAAAAATAAACCGAATAAAATTTTTCACTTTGTTCATAAAAAAAAGAATCCAACTCTGTTTTTTTTCCTTTTAAAAGGATCCGACTTAATTCTGAAAATGTCGACCACGCACCATCAAGGGCAAGAAAATGAAAATTATCATTTTCAATTAATTTTTTCGTTATATCCAGATATAACTTTAAAACATTACTTGATCCATTCGTAGGTGAAGTGAAAACGATCATTTTTTTTGATTTTAATTGATCAACAAGAAATGTTAAATCTTTAAAAGATTTAAAAGCTTGAGAGCAATTAAGTAATTCTTTTATGATTTGATCCAATATCACAACTCCTTTTAAAACGATTTTGTTGAAAAAACAGGAAATGAAAACTTTATTTTTCTTAAGCTTTAAATGACTCATTGAGAATTTATTTTCATAAAAATATATCATCAAATTCCACCATGAAAGATGAAACACAAAATACGTCAAAAAAAATTAAGTTATTTCCACTCTTCCTTTTTGTGATTAGCTTTTTGACAATAGAAACATTCCTCTCTCAAAAACAAACAAAAAAAATAACACTTAATGAATTAAAAGATCAGATTGATAAAAATAATGTGAAAAATATAAAAGTTAAAGGAGATGAAGTTTTTGGTGAATATAAAAACCCAAATGAAGGAAAAATTAATTTTAAAGTCCTTCTAGCGAAAAAGGAAATTAGTGATCAACTTTCCTCGTTTAAGATTGATTATACAGTTGAGCGAGAAAAATCAGGCCTAGGAGAAATCTTAACTTTGTTGTTACCAACTTTTCTATTCTTTCTCCTTTGGTATCTACTCATGAGAAAAAGTTTTTCGAAAATCGGGAATACCACTAGTCTTTTTGGAATAGGAAAAACAAAAGCAAAAGTTTTTCTAGAAAAAGACACGCGAATTACCTTTAAGGATGTCGCTGGCGCTGATGAGGTGATCACAGAATTAAAAGAGATTATTGATTTTTTAAAAAATCATGAAAAGGTTAAAGCGCTGGGAGGAAAAATGCCAAAGGGAATTCTTCTCGTTGGAGCTCCTGGCACTGGTAAAACACTCATTGCAAAGGCGATGGCCGGTGAAGCAGGAGTGCCTTTCTTTTCATGTAGTGGATCAGAGTTTGTTGAAATGTTTGTCGGAGTTGGAGCAGCGAGAGTCAGAGATTTATTTAATGAGGCAAAAAAAATAAATCCTTGTGTTATTTTTATTGATGAACTAGATGCCCTGGGAAAAATGAGGCAAGTTGCTTCTTTTGGAGGAAACGAAGAAAAAGAACAAACTCTTAATCAACTTTTGGTTGAAATGGATGGCTTTGATACCGAGGGAGGAATCATCATACTGGCAGCAACTAATAGGCCTGAGATGATTGATCCTGCTCTTTTAAGAGCAGGTCGCTTTGATCGACAAATCGTCGTTGATAGGCCAGATAAAAAAGGACGTAAAGAGATCTTAACACTTCATTTAAATAAAACAAAACATGATCCTCACTTAGATATCGACAAGATCGCCTCATTAACACCAGGTCTTACCGGTGCCGATCTGGCCAATCTTGTTAATGAGTCTGCCTTACTTGCTACAAGAGAAATGGCGAAAGAAATTAATGAGAATCATTTTACACTTGCTTTAGAGAGAATGTTTACAGGTCTTGAGAAAAAAAACAAAGTCTTAAATCCAGAAGAAAGAAAAGTTGTGGCGGTTCATGAACTTGGGCACGCGATGCTTGGTTATTTTTTTCAAAAAGAGGACAAAATACACAAGGTTTCAATTATTCCGCATGGAATGAGTACCATGGGATATACCATTCAAAGGCCAGGTGAAGATAAATTTATTTTTACAAAAGATCAGTTATTAAAAAAAATGATGACTCTCCTCGGGGGAAGATGTGCGGAATACTTAATTTTTAATGAGATTTCAACTGGGGCCTCAGATGATCTGACTAAAGCAACAAATATAGCATTTGATATGATCACAAAATTTGGAATGGGAAAAGAAATTGGTTTAGTAACGTATGAGGTACAAAAAAACATATTCATAGAGAATTCAAATCAATATTTTGCACAAAAAATCTCTGACCAAACACTTTACCTCATTGATAAAGAGGTGAAAAAATTAATGGATCAAATTTTTATTGAATCACTTCACTTTCTTGAAATCAACAAAGATATACTTCTTAAAACGATGGATATTCTCTTAAAACAAGAAACATTATCAGAGAATGAACTGACAACATATTTTAAAAGCCTCAAGTCTAGTGAAGAGGAAGAAAATGTTTACTTATCTTAACACTTCTTTACAAGCACCCTCTTTTATTAAATCAGACTGAACTCTAATTTTTTCAAACCTAAATTTGGCACGATTGAGAGCTTGCTCTTGGCATTTTTCAGAAAATTTATCACAAAATTCTTTTGACCCAAGACATTTTCGATTGAAGTGAATTTCACAACCAGTTTGCAATTTTTCGTCTGCACACGCCTTAAATTGAGCTAGGCAAAGCTTGTTAACTTCTTTTTGATCCAAACAAGTCTTCGATTGACTATAATTACATTCAGGAATCACTTTTGGGCAATATTCATTACAATGCGAGGTATCTCCGTCATCTTTGGGTGGACAATAAGGAAGATTATAGCAAACAAGTCCCTGCTTATTACTGTCACACTCTGCTTTCGTTTGTCTGCATTTAAAATATTCTGAGTTTTCAATCTCTGGACAATTACAGCTTGCGCCAGCGACCTTGCACTGACACTTAATTTCGCCTTTGCCATTGACATCAATTTTTCTGACAACTTCATTATTGTATTCTAGATTACCGGTTCTTAATTTGGTAAATAAATTTCC
>JACCDO010855971.1_pt1 | contig 14061 bp, 9 predicted proteins | sample 7446101 | NCBI WGS metagenome assembly JACCDO01 (sample SAMN15323440, study PRJNA562643) | freshwater metagenome | isolation source: river surface water | place: USA:Blue River Watershed | collected 2017-08-16
CTGAAAATGTAAATGCTGAGCAGCAAATGGTACTAGCAGGTAGAGGCGTACAAGAGCTAAGAAACAGAGGAATGTCTATACATTCAGCTATGGATTCTTTCTTTGGAGGCGACAAACAAGCTATAAAAGCATTCACAGAATACGCTAAAAATTTACCTAGTATTTTACAAGAGCAGAAAAGACAGAATTACTTAGCTTCTCAAGATAAGCTATTAGCTGCATCTACTAGAGGATTTGACTATTCTAAGATTGATACACCTGCAAATGCATTATCTAGGGTATTCAAGAATATAGGGGATAGTTATGATGCAGCAGTAGGGTATGTATTCGATCCAGAAGGTAGAGCTAAACAAGCTTTATTAAGAGAAGAAAGAGCTAAGTATAGAAATATGGGTTTTGTTTCTGGGATAAACACCAACTCCATATTAGGGACTCATCTAAGAAATACTGGTATAAATAAATCACCTTACACTATGACAGAAGAAGATCTTAGGATGTTTGAAAACCAGTCCTACAACTCAGTATTTGGGGCTAAAGATAAAGGAGACTTTTTTACTTTATCAGGCGCAAACACTAAGGCTATGAATCTAATAACTCCTGACCAGCTAGGGACATTTTATACGATGGATGAGCTAGCACAGCAAGAGCAGCAGTTTAATAATACGCAAGGAGCTAGTCAATCGCATAGCAGTGTAACGGATTATACCGAGAGACAGCAAATCCTAAAAGATTTCACAGACCTAAAAAAACATAATGATGAAATTCTAAGAAAAGGTAATGCAGTAAAAGCATCCCAAGAGATGAAAACATTACAAGGTAATATAGTATATGCTAATGGTAAGTACAGCGTAAGAAGAACAGATTCTGAAGGTAGAACTTATACAGAACAGATAATCGATGATAATAATGGCGGCTTCTTGATGACGAATGACGCCGCCATAGAGTCTGGGTTAGGGAGGTACTTAGTTCTAGACAAAGAGCTAGATCCTGAGAAGTTTGTAGTAGATCCAGAAGAATTTTTAATGAGAGATACTGAAACCATCTTGGGTGTAGGGTATGGAGACGAAGGTATGGATTTGGTTAATGAAATAAGAGGCGAGTACTATGGTAGTGGTTTATTAGAGCAAACAACTAAACTATTCGGCGGTAATGTCAACGATAAAGATATAAAAGAAGCTGTCAGGGATATAACCAAAGCTGGGAATACATACAAAAAACTATTCGCAGATAATTCAGCTTCGTTACAGCTTGAAAAGAGAGACATAAATGCTGCTATACTTGGTATTTCCGAAAAATCTTCAGCGAACTCTTTAAGTCTAGCATATAGAAGCTTAAAAACTAACTTAGAGAAGAAGCTTATAAGCGTCACTACAGAGAGTAATTTTTCAAGGACAGGCGATCTAAGACAGCTAGACTACAATGAGCTTGTTAAGCTAATGGACTCACCAGAGTATGCTAACTTAACTCCTGAGCAAAAACAAGCATTACTACAAACAGCCGTTCAAGACATTAGAGAAGGAACACATTCTGATATTTACGGATCAGATCCTAATGCTCAAGTGGCTTTAGCTTTATTCGAAGAAACATCACAAAAGGCTGCTTCAATAACTCAAAGCCATTACGGTATAACCACAGATTCTTATGATAATGCTATATCGATGTTTAGCAAAGACTTTAAAGGAGTTTTAAAGTCATTCAAGGGAACGCAAGGAGATAATACTAGACTAAAAGGTTTACTAGAAATAGTTCAAAATAAGAACATAACTAAGAATCTTAGCACTACAGATATGGCCAAACTAAGACAGCAACTAGCTCATCAAGGTTTAAATCTTAGCAAGGATCAGCTAGAGGTAGCTGCTAATCTAATACAGACTAGCTCCGGAATGGATAATGAAGAGCTACGAAAATTCTTCAAGGCTGTGCAATCTGCCCCAAGCGGTACAGATCCTAGCCAATTCAACATAATGGATAATTTCAAAGGCGCTCTAAATAAAGACTTCGCTAATAAATTTTTAGAAGAGGCTGGCAGCTTTAACAACGAGCTTTCAGCGGATTTAGTTAAAACACTAACTCAACAAAAGAATAACCCAACATCTGCCGCCTCAACTATAGGGGGCAACTTATCCAGAAAGAATATAAGGATATTAGATTACTTAGGCGCTGACGCTAGCATGCTTAGCGAAGACCAAAGAAGGACTATATCCAGAATGGAAAATCAAGCCAAAGGTATTAGCAATGAAGGCGACAGAAACACAGCTTTAGGCAAAGCTGTTATGCTAGCTCAGCAATATTTAAACAAAAATCAAAATCAAACAACTGAGGGTGGATCTAAATCACTACCAGCAGTAATGACAGAGATAAGCCAGGGGCTAACTACATTTAACAGTACTATGACAGAGCTTAAGAATGCTATATCAAGCCAAGGGCAAGTTGTTAAAATAGAACTATCCGCAGGAGCAGCAAAGCAATGACAATATTTAATCCTACATCACAATACAAAGAACTATACCTATCCAACCCAAAGGATATTTTAACTCACAAAGTTAGGTCAATGATGGTAGACTTAGACATAAAGGGTTCTCATAATATAGATATAGCTCCCCAGTATTATACTGGAGTAGCTTTATTACTTGAGAACTCATTTATGGGAGAAGTAGCTTCTACTATACCTATATCTAAACAAGTACAAGGGTTTGGTGACTATGATGGTTGATAAGAAATACGAAGACAGTTCTTACGGCTATAGGGGTATGCACTCTGAGTCGGAAACGGCTTTCCCTGTTTACTACGGCGACAACAAACCGACCAGGCCACAGAGGCAAGCAGGCAAATCTGTATTCAGTAAAGAAGATTTAGCCAGTTACAACTTAGCCTCAATACGGATACTACCAGTATCTGATAGCCCTAAAGACGACCCAGTTTTCAATACATATGGTAGCTTACAAAAAAATAAAACCACCAAGGTAACAAATGAGTATATAGGCTTTATACTAGTGCAAGTGCAAGAGCAGCATAACGAAAAATATGAAACTGTACCTTTAGCAGGAGATAGCTTTGCCTCTTTTTTCTACGGGTCTCAGCCTTCAACTTATACATTTACTGGAGTTGCCTTAAATACTACTCAAGATAACTGGAGAGATTCTTTCGAGGTTCTATACGCCGACTATATAAGAGGAAGCGCTTCTGTTAGAAATAAGACTATAGTTCAGATAAAATACGATCAAAGAATAGTAACAGGTTTTATAAGTTCTTTTTCGCAAGCAATAGAAGCTAACAGCCAGTCCACATCTCAATTTCAGTTATCAGTAGTTATAACAGATATACACTACCTTAACCCAAAGAGTCAGGACAGAACTAAACTAATCACTAACTTTAGTTCGGAACTAGACTTAGCTAAGGCATTAAAGCAAACTAATCTAAGCAATAAGTTGTTAAGCTCTGACAAATTAAATTCTATAAGAGACTATTCTAGAACAGGGTTTTTAGTTCCACCACCAAAGCCCCCAAAGCCTCGTAGTGGTAATAAGAAACTAATACCGAACTGCATATTTAAATCTCCTTATGGTAAAGACGATAACACTCAGTCAGACACTAGAGAAGCTACTGTTAGTACTAATATAGCTCAAGAAACTTGTACTGGTGTAGACGGTAGAATATCTACAATAAATACTTTTAACAATGCTAAGAAAAGATTGGAATCCGCCACAGCTAAGTTAAGGAATGCATCTACAGAGCAGGAGAGATCTAAATATCAAGCTGAAGCAGAGCAAGCATACAATGATCTAACAGACTCTAAGGATACTCTACACCAGTTAGATAATCCAGAGTCAGAACTATCTAAACAAGTAGCAGACCAGACAATACAGGAATTAACTTCTGATGAGAAACTAGTAGAGTCTATAAATAATGCAGAAGCGTCAAAGAGGCTTAGCATAAACTCTAAAGCAGCTGGGGATAAAACTTATATACCTGTTGGGTCTGCTAAGGAACTTTTAGCTGAAGGTAATACTGAGGACAAAAGGTCAATAGCTACGGCAGTTACTAGAGAAGCTGCAAGGTCCATACTAGGAGAAGATAAATTTGTGGATGCAGATACTGCAGAATCAGAAGAAAGAAAATTAGGTGCAGAGCTAGATGAAGCTAAGAAGGTTGCGGACGCTAGATCTAGGCAAAGAAAATCCCAAGCTAAATCTGACGAAAGAGATATAGAAATAGAATGAAACCTTTAAGTAAATACTCAGAAATAAAAGAACTTGGTGAAATAACTAGTGTAGTGCAACACACTACAGATTTATCTCCTAGCGTAAGCATTAGTATAGCTAATAACACAGCTAAGCCAGATATCTCATGGAAAAGCGGCGTAATAGAAGTACTATATAACTACAACAGCACACAAGCTAAATCTTTCTATTACGTGCAAGATCTATCAATTTTCTTACCGGATTATAGAATACAGCAGTGTACTACTAAACAGCAAATAGTAGATATCTGCGAATCGCATGGAATACTTAGAGAGAAAGACTTAGATATAATATATGGAATGCTGCCTCCAAAACTAAAATCCCTTAGAGCGTCAATATTAAACTACTTAGCTTGGCCCATAGAGTCTCTAGATCAAACTAATAAATGCTCCTGGCCTAGAGCTTTTGCGTACGCAATACAATTACTAAGCTCCTATGGACTTATATCTTTCTACAGATACCTGCAACCTCTACATTGTAAAAATTACTACTTACTAGATTCAGTAACAATACCTGAAGTAATACCACCTAATTTTATATCAAATAAAGCCGTAAAGTTAACTGAGTTAGTCTCCAACTGTAAGGCAGAGATGCAGAAACTAGGCATGCCTCTAGATACACTGGACACAATAAAAGACTGCTTGGATTCTAACAGAGAGATAGCTCCTTTACTAGAAGGTATTTGTATAGTAATATTAGCCTCCCTAGTAAAAGACAAGGAGTACAGCAATTGGATAATTTTATAAATTCAGGAACTAGGATAGAGTACTTGGTGTATATAGCAGGTATAAAGGTACCATGTTCGGCTGTTAGCGTAACTTGTTCTGACGGTGGAACTATGAATGCTACAGTTTCCCTTCCCCCAAATGAAACAATACTAAATTTAGGTATGGGAGACAGGACACAAGTAGCAATTTTTTATCTAGATAGCTGGAAGTACAAAGAGAATCCAACTTGGTGTCTATTAGCAGAGGGCTACATATCAGGATTTCAATACACTAATTCAGTCACTAGCAAAAGCATGACATTTAGCGTATCTAGTAACTTCAATATACTAAACTCCATGTACCTTGAGTTCTTAGGAGGAGGGGAGAGTAGTTCAGGTAAGGTTGGAAAACCAAATAATGTAGTACCTAATGAGATTACATTTAAAGGTAAATTCCCAGGGCAGCTATTTACTGTAGGACTTGATAATAAAAACCAAATAAGAGCACCTTACGAACTAATACAAAATATATTTTTAGCTACTACGGGTGAGTATAAAGACAAAGATACCGTCAAATCTGCCTCCAAGTTGGATATCTCAGAGGAAATTGAACGTATACAAAGCTTAGTAAAGCTTAATTATGAGGAAAAACTGTCTTCTATGACAGATCTTGAGAAGTCTAGCTACGAAAAACAAGAAAAAGAGAGACTTCAAAAAGAGCTAAGCACTGTCAAAAACGCTAAAACTGTTAACTCAGATAATATAGTGGATCTACAGAAAGAAATTGTACGCTTAGAAGTAGAAAAAATACTAAAAGATCGTAATCTAAACGCTAGAACACCAGTGGCATCAGGGTTTTTCTATAGATTTTTCACTCTTACTAGATTACAGAAGCATATTCTAGCCTCTCCTATGCTAGAGGGACTGATTTACACCACTAAAGACAAAGAAAAAGAGCCAAAAATGCCATCTGGAGTGTTTCCAATGCTTAGAACAAGCAGAGGAAGCCAGTATGTAAAGGCTCTAGCAGGTCAATCAGGCTTCAAAAGTGGAGAAAATGGGTCTGCAAAGGCTCTTTTAACTAATTTATTTTCTATTTTTAGCTACAACATAACAGAAATAGCTTCTCCGCCTATTTTTAGCACAGACGATAGAGGTTTAGCTAATGGAAAGTACTCAGAACAAGGAGATTCTAACACAATAGGGTCTTTTATAAGCAAACCAAGCAGTTATTTTACTGTGCCACCAGCTTGCAATGTCATTTTTCCAAGTATGAGGCTAACTTTAAGTAATGGAGTATCTTATGAGGGAATGCCTACTAGGGTTTATTTCCAAAAAACTAGTCAAGGACGTAAATTAAACTTAGATAATAAGGTTGGAGATGGGTATTCACATATGGATTCTCGCGTAGGATACCCAGCATCTATAGCTAGACATGCAATAGACTCTTCTAAGGCACCAAGAAACGAACTAGAGGTTCTAGTTTTTCCTGAGGAGTACTACTCTGGGCCTAAAACAGTCTATAAAGAGATAAATCCTATGCTACATGAGATAGATAAGATAGAGAAGGCTAGTAGACTTAAGGATGAAACCGAGAGAATAGCCACTTCTACTCTGTCACAACTAGATACAGGGTCTTTGAGGGCAGATCATCAAGCTTTTGCTAAGGAAGCATTTACTAAAGCTAAGTCTAAAGGCCAAAATAATTACGATCTATACTTAAAACAAGCCCAAATAGAGTATGAGACCATGAGAGCAGGAAGCACGAGCTGCACAGTAGCTATGGTATTTAACCCTTACATAGTACCTGGCTTTTCTTGTATTGTAGCTGACCAAGAAAATATAGGTGGGCACCTAATAGGTCATGTTTCCTCTGTAAGTCATAATATAACAGCCTACAATAGCTCTACTAGTGTTGAATTAACTGCAGTAAGAAGCTTGAAGTCAGTAATAAGAAGCATTCTTCTAGACGGTGGTAAGTATGACATGTCCCCACTTGAGCCTATAAGTGAAGTTAGGGCGATTTTGCAAAAAATAGAAGCAGCTAACTTCTATTACGCACATTTACTGTATAGAGACTCTAATGATAAGTTCCAGGACTCAAAGGAATTGAATAAGCTATTCTCAAAAGTAGCAGAACATAGAGCTAAGATAGTAAAACTAGAGTCTGAGCTAGAAAAACTGGAAATAAAGTCTAAAGATTCAAATAGCGAGCTAAAAAATAAGTTGCTAGTAGACCTAATAGGCGAAAACAACAAGCTAAATTCTCTCTTAGATGAGCAAACTACCGCTACAACTGTAAATTCACAAGCAAAGATAAAAGCAGCATGTGACTATCGTAAAATATTCTCTTTTGTGAAGAAAAATAAAGGCCAAGACTACACTGAAAAGGATTTAATACCGATAGACACTGGTAGATTACTTAGAGACTACACTCAAACAACAGATGACGTTGATATCACCTCAAGAGTTGATGTACTAAACTCATTTAATGAGCTTAAGATAGTTTATAATGGCTACATACCTAAAATATTAGCAAATTCCTATGATGCTGCTATGGAGTACGTAAGCAGGCCTGTTTGTACCTTAGAGCAGTACATAGATTTCTATAAAAATTCGCAAGTTACAGGCGTAACTAAGTTTACAGGTGGAAGGGGAAGAGGTATAAGAGTCGGAAAGAAGTATTTAGACGATAAAGAAGGCCATGCTACACATTATTCTATAATAAGAGAGTTTGTAGGAGGTCCAGGACTAGAGCCAGGATCTAAAGTTCCAAAAAATAGCAAATCTCTAAGACTAAACTACATAACAGAGGGTCCTAACCATAGCCTAACTAGAACTAACTTTGCAGAAATTCAACCAGGAGCAAAAGCTTCAGTTACGCAGTTACCAGATACTATATTAGACTGGCAAGAACTATTATTAGACTATATAGAACAACTAAAGTTGTCAGGAGTTATAAAATGACCATAACTAGAGCAGAAAAAGACGTGCAGCTTTGGTCAAGTTGGAATTCCAACAAAAACAAAGAGACTTTAACACCTTTATTCAAAGCAGTAGAGCCAATAATAACTAAAGAGGTCAGCAGATGGGCTGCTGGCTCTGTAGCTAGACCTGTTTTAAACATAGAAGCTAAAAAAATAGCCTTAAAGGCGTTTGAGACTTACAGCCCAAACTCCTCTCAGCTCAGCACTCATTTGACTAACCAGCTAAAGGGTTTATCTAGAATAGTGTATACGCATAGCAACGTAGCTAGACTACCTGAGCATCAAACTCTCAAAGTAGGAACGTATTTAACAGCTAAAAATGAGCTAGAGGAGGATTTAGGTAGAGAACCTACTATGCAAGAGCTTTCTCAGCATTTAAGATGGTCTCCTAAGGAGACAGAGAGATTTAGTTTAGAACTTAGGAACGGCCTAAGCACTTCAAAGCCAGTACCGCCAGGATTTGAGACTTATGACTCTGATAAGGCATTTGTAGACTATATTTATAACGATTTAGCAGACCAAGATAAATTAGTATTTGAGCATACGACCGGATTTAATGGAAACAAGGTACTAAGCGCTCAGGAACTTATAAAAAAGACTGGAATGACACAGGGTCAAATATCTCATTCTAAAAGACGTATTACCAAGATGGTTTTAGATGCTAAAGGAGTAAGAGATGTTAGACAACCTGAGTACGAGTGATCTTCTAGCTAAAGTATGCTATCTATGCGAATCTAACTCTGCTTTTAGTGCTATATCTTACGAAAACAAAGTAGACTTAACAAAGTCTGATATGGCTGAGTTCAAGACAGTACTAGAAAAGTATAGAGATGCTTTAATAGCTAAGATATCCGAAGCAGAAACAGTTATGGAGAGAGCCACATTAACTCAAGCCTACTATAGACTAGTAACCACTTTAAGATCCATACACAACCACGTGGTGTATTTAGATGACATAAAGAACGTGTCATCGTTAACAAGCAATCTTACCTTAGCAGTAAATACTAGCTTCTCTCAGCTTGATAACTTAAATTTAGCTAATGCCCAAGACTACTAGGAGTCCTAATGCCGTACGATCTAATGCTTTTTCCAGACACCTACGAAGTTACCTCAAATACAGGAACCCCGGTTTTTAAATCAGTAGGGTTTGTGCTAGGTTTGGATACCTCAAACAAAGTCATAACCAGCTCAATGCCTTCAAAGCTTCTAGCCACAATGTTCTTGAAAATCTTATTGACTCGTAAAAGTAATATAGCTGGTTACTCAGAAGGCACTATACTACCAGATGTACTAAATTACCCGTCAGGCTCAGATAGATTTGAAAGTGATGTTATAGCTGCAGTAATAGATGCTGAATCCCAGATTAAAAAAAGACTTGGTAACCTAGATAACACACTAGGAGTTACACTTAAAAAGGCTTCTGTATTAGAAGCAGACTCTACAACAGGTAAGATAAGTATAGTACTTACAACCTCAGATAATCAGACGGCTTCAGTTATATTACCGAGTAACAAACTATGATAGAAAATACTACTATAACACCCCAAGATGTAATATCTATGCAGTCAAGATTAGCTGCATATTTAACTACTTATCTACCAGATGTTAACTTGCAACCGGGATCAGCTATGTATGACTTGGTCATAAGATCTATGGCACATGTACTAGTGATAGTAGAAAAAGAGGCGGACGAGTTAAGATCAAGGAATAATTTAGTTGCTCTAGGCAACAGGGAAGATACTACTTCTAGACTTATGTTAGACGATATATTAGGTAATTGGTTTATCTCTAGGAAGATTGGCGGAACATCTAATGTACTAGTAACTTTAGAGTTTACAAATCCAATATCCTTTACAACAGACACTAGCTTTGAGTTCTCTAGAGGCGAAGCTATATCTTTCAGACCTGTTGACTCTTATATACGAACTTACTCTGTAGAGGCTTTCTCCTCTTACACTAATACATCCGGATCCACTATCTACACTATTAACATATTAACATCATCTGTAAACCCTGGAATAGGCTCATCTCTGCCCCCAGGAGAATTTACTCTAAATAAATCTATACCAGGATTTATAAGGGCATACTCAAAAGGATCATCTACTACTGTAACAGCTAACGAGACTAATCTAGAGTTAGTTAGTAGAGCAAAGCAATCACTAAGCCTACGTGGTATGTCTAGCCAAAGGTCTATAATAGCCACTATAAACGATTCTGATATACCAGATTTAGAAGAGATAAAGATAGTTGCATCTGGAGACAAAGAGATGTTTAGGGACATGATATCTGGGAACTATGAATTATTCTCAGATATACACACTCTTGGCAAAGCTGATGTTATAGCTTGTTTGTCTATAAAACAAGCATCTACAGAGGTTCTTACAACAGGAGCTAATTCTTATATAGACTTACCTAAGATATCTAATGAGTCAATTTATGCTGTTAATAATGTAAGTATCAACGGGTCTAGCTTGAAAGCAGTCTCTTTTAGGATGTTTACTAATACCTCTAATGAGACTAAGTATTACAAAGTTACTAGAACCATAGACGACTCAACGTATGTAACAAGCATAGGTATATCTGTGGTTGACTCACAGAATATACAACCAGATGAATATACTGTACAGTACGGAACTAAGTACTATAGAGGGACATCTAGTGAATATCCAAGAATAGTATTTTCTGGTCAGAAGCAGGGAGTAGTTATAGAGTATACTAAAGCAGACGATCTTAGTACTGTAAAGGACATAGTAGAGAATGTTGAAACTAGGAATTTAGGGTGTGATGTACATTGCAAACTGCCATACCAAGTAGACATATATATAACTAATCTGACATATCTACCTAACTCAAATAGCCCGATAGATAACGTGCCAGAGAACTTAATAAAAAGCTCTTTAGCTGACTTTATATCTAAGTCTAACTCTGCACTATCGAAGATAGATATAACAAGCTATCTTATAAATAACTTCTATCAGTTCATAACTACTCTTACATCTGAAATGAACATAACTTACGTACTAAGAGGGGTAGATAATTTTGATATTCCTTATACTGCGACTAAAGAAGTATCAGTAGAACAAATATCCAATCAGCTATCAGTAGCAAATAGTTTTGACTCAAGCTCAGCGCTAGTCAGCTTAGATACACTTCTAGCTAATGGAGTATCTGATAGGACTATTAAGTATTACTGTAGTGCAGATTATATTGACATGAGGAGTTCTGTATGAGCTATAGCGATGTAAACTACTTAGCAATGCCCTCATTCTGGACAGAGTTCTTTAAAGATAAGCCCTTGATAGACAAGCTATATGAAACTAGCTTAGATGTTATATCAGATAGTTACAGAGATATAGTAGAGTCCTCAGCTAACACTTCTTTATTCAATCACAGGCTAACAGACAAAGTATCTTGGCTGCCTATTAGAATTAATTTGAGCTCAGTCATAACGAAAGATATAGGAGAGGATTACTACGAACTACTTCCAATAGATTCAACTGTAGCTAACTTTTCCTATATATGTTCAAAACCTAGCTTAGACAGAGCTAAAGTAGTATTAAACAAAGAAGACATATGCCTACTTAGATCTGATGAATTGAGAACCTACTTAACAAAAGAAGGTATAGATCCAAAGCTATTCAGAGGACAGGCTGCTTTACTAGCAAAAAATTGCTTTGTTCTGAGTAAAACAGATTTCTCTGACTCTATAGAAAGAAACATAGAGCAAAATTCCGTAGTAACCATACGCACAACTAAGCTATTTAAAACTACAGCTGAATTTCAAGACCTAGAGCAGAACAATAAATGCTTACTAAAGATATTCATGCTGTCTGATACCTACTCTGTTCCAATAGTAGAATACTCTGAGCAGAATGGATTTTTGTTATTAACTATTGATAGGAGAATCAGTCTACCAACATCAGGGGACTGTCTAATACTTAGTTCAAACGGAACCAGGATACGAAGCACTGCCCTAGCAATAACATATAGAGATAGTAGGCTAGTTCTTTGGGCTAATAATTGTTCAGTGGACTATAACACATACCAAAATAAATTCGCTTCTGAGCTAATATCTAATGTAGTAAGTAATTCTCAAAGAATGGCTAGCTACAATAAAGCTCTTAGGAAACTGGCTCTAACTGAGTATAGTCCTAATAACTTAAAGTCAGCTATAGCTACAACCTATGGCTCACTACTTATATCAGTAGGTGAAGAGAATAACGAAGATATACTAAGTGTGGATCTAGGCTCTGGTAGGATTATAACAAACCAAGACGTATACGACCACATATATCCATTCTCTATAAATAAAGACATACTAGTAAGAGCAAACACAGTTTTATTTAACACCTTTAAAATACCAGGCAACCTCTATGTTATTAGTTGCAGCTTTAGTCAAAGCGGCACGTTTATACAAAACAATATAGACAACCTATTCTCAGATAGAGATATAACAAGCATAGGTAACTACACTAATCCCGTGTATTCAAGGATACTCAGCATAAACTCTGTTACCTGCGATTTAATTAAAATAGGCGCTAACTATCTGGTTGTAAACTGCTCTTCAACTATACCTTTGTCAGGTAACTCACTAAAGGTGTTAGATAGAGAATCTGGCCTGCTTCTATACTCTATACCTAGCTACATTAATATTGAGATAACTAAGATATCTGATGGTATAAAAAAACTAACCCAAACTACATTGGAGACGCCGACACTTTCTACAGTAGAAGTCGGCACATTCAGTAATAATTCTCAGTTAGCCAATGGCATGTATATACCATACAAGCTGTATAAAACCACTCCTACTAGAAGAATGATATCAGAAATTGAATATGACGGGAAAGTAGGATACCTACCAATCCACGTTGTAGGCGATTATGGTATATACGTAGGAGACAATCTTAAATTCAAGTCCTCAGCTTATTATCTCTTTAACGACATACTAAAGCATAATATGTACTATGTAGCTTACAGCGATAGCCACTTGAATTTAGGACTAAACCCTATAGCCATAGACAACATAGACTCCGTATTTGGGCCTGTAGGCGGTGTTCCAATACACTTGGAATACATATCAAGCATATCAATACTAGATATAAATGTGACAGACCAGTACTCAAATTCTGTAACTAAGGAACTTAGCGATGACTTGAGTATTGCAGAAGTAGCGCAAGAGTACTCAGTCGGCTCCAGTAGCATGCATTCCAGATACATACAGTTCATAATGCCAGCTAATATAACAGACTTTTCTAGCGTAACAAGTATAAGTTATGACTCAGTAGAGTACAGCTTCTCTGTAAAAAATAGCCAAGATAACATAATAGAGGTTTTACTAGACCAAGAGTTGCCAGGAACCGACGTGTCTAAGTGCTTTATACTTGGAACTAACCCTGATTCTATTATAAATGTGGAATCTGTTGGTGGTAGCAATAAACTTCTAGGTAGTTGGGAACCTCTAGTAGGATCTTCTAGACCTATAGCAACACTCCCAATACTAATAGCTAATAACAGTCAGGGTATATTATCTATAGGGCCTAGAATAACAGTGAGTTAGATATGAGTAAAACACCATTAGTAGGTAGAGTAGAAATAACAGTAGTAGACAGAGAGGGTAGGGTAGTTAAAAGCTCTAGACCTAATACTGTGATAGTAGATGCTTCTAGAGTACTATTAGCACAGCTAGTACCATCTAGCTTAACAGCTGATAACTCAGTAATACCTAGATCAGGTAGACCTGACGTACTTATACCAACTACAGGACCAAATTCTAGCAACTCAATTGCCTATCTAATAGTAGGTTACACTACGGGCGATACTGTACCAAATGATGCAGCAGCTACTAATTTAGACACAGATATGGTATCAAGTAATACTTATATAGCTAAATTACAAACACTAGAGGTATCTAGTAACTCTCTTACATTTGGTACAGCAATAAATGTAACAAGCGAGACATCTAATAGGAAATACTTTGAAGCCGCTTTATATACTGCAGGGCCAGATAACATTAGCATCCCAGAATCTCCAGATACTACTAATATGTTAATGTTTGCCCACCAAGTACACTCTTTGGTTTCTGCTCCAGAGGGTTCAACTATTAACTATTCTTGGACTATAGCAATAC
>JACCDO010786373.1_pt1 | contig 14059 bp, 7 predicted proteins | sample 7446101 | NCBI WGS metagenome assembly JACCDO01 (sample SAMN15323440, study PRJNA562643) | freshwater metagenome | isolation source: river surface water | place: USA:Blue River Watershed | collected 2017-08-16
ATTAACTCTAGTAATAACTCTAGTAATAACTCTAGTAATAACTCTAGTAATAACTCTAGTAATAACTCTAGTAATAACTCTAGTAATAACTCTAGTAATAAACATACATTATTCATATCTTAAAACATTCATTTAACATTAACTTTATAGTTAATCTCAATAACTCTAATAACTATAACTAAATCCTTAGTAATAACTTTAATTTAACTTTAAAAATATTTTTAATAAAAAAAAATTATTTCAGACAAGATCAGAGTACACATAGGCTCTCGCATGTGCGCGCGCGTACTAAATTTTTTAACATATATATTTTAGTATTCTTATATACTTTATATATAACGTATAACTTTATTTATAACTATTAATAACTCTATTAATAATAACTCTATTAATAACTCTATTAATAAATATTAACTATAATTGTTTATACATATACAAAATATAACATTATATAATTAATTTATAATAATAAAGTAATACATACAACAAGAATAAATACATAAATTATATATTTATATACATAATAGTTGTTTATACATATACTTTATTTAATAAAAATACATATATTTTGCATAAAAAAGGAGGGGTGGTTTTTCGTATAAGAGGCTACCATTTCGCGAGAAAATTTTTCGACAACTCTTGTGTAAAAAATATTTTTTGACACTAATTTTTCCGGGAAAAACTTTTTTTTGTGATAATTTTAGTTGTCGATATTTGAGTTTCTTTACTTTTCATTTTGACACGACAACCACTGTAGACTGAAAAAATGAACTTTTTTACACGTCAAAAATATGTTTTTTTTAAAATAATCATTTAAGTGTCTCTATTACTTTTCAAAAATCTATTTTTGTTATCTCTATTACTATTAGCTACAATTCTTTATTTTTTTATTGTTTACTCTATTACTTTAAGTTATATCAATGTAGCAATAAAAAATAAAAAAAGTAATAGACATAACAAAAAATAAGCATTTTTATATGTAACCGAAAGTAATATAATAAACAAAATAAATATTTATTAACTAAATTATTGTTGTTACTATATACACAAATGGTTATTATGTAGTCATTAAATATCATAAACATATATAAGAATACTAAAATATAAATATTAAAATGTAACCGAAAATAATATATAAAAATAAAATATATATTATAATATAATGGTAGTTCATATTTGTAAATGTTGTAATTATTCAACTGATAAAAAAAATAATTTTGATAAACATTGTTTAACAGAAAAACATATCAAAAATAAAAAAGGAAATAACCTAAATAATAAAGATGTAATATCTTTAATAACTGACCTTAAAGAAGAAATAAATCAATTAAAAGAAAATAACAATAAAAACACTAATACTATTGTAAATGCAAATAACCAAAACACACATACAATAGTAAAAGAAGCACGAAATATAAAGAAATCATTATTATCAATACTTAATAGTAACTTTAAAGATACTCCATCTATAGATTACATAGATGAAGATGAGTTTAAAATACATTTAGAAGAAGAATATAATTTAAAAATAGATGAACCAAATAATAGAATGTTTATGAGAATATTTAGTGATTATGAAAAAAGAAAACTTGTTCATTCAATGTCTAAAGTTATTCTTAGATTCTTAAAGAAAGAAGATCAAAAAACACAAAGTGTATTTAACATAGATTCAGCAAGAGGAAATTATGCAACTAAAATACAAGATATTTGGCATAATGATAAAAAAGGTTTACATATGAAAAAATACACTATAGATATGATGATGAAATACATGTTAAATGTAATGGATGTTTATAGATTAAGATTAGTTGATATGTATAATGAAAATAAAATAAAAAAAGATATAAATGTTACTGACTATATAATGGAAAAACAAGGATTATTATTAGACGTTAATGCATTCTTAACTAATCCCAATACTCATAAAAAAATAGTATTAAACATGTGTTCAGAATTAAGAATGAATGATGACTTATTATTAGAATCTTTACAAGAATAATATATTACAATAAATTAAATTGATGAATATATGTGATTTTTTACTATTTTACTAAATAAATTTACAACATTTAATAACTACAATCATAAAAAGTGTAGCGTTTTTCATTTTGAACAATTAATCAAAATTGTTCAACTGACGCAAATGTGGCGGAACACACCAGTGGGCAATCAGATGATTTGGAACGCGGACATAATCCAACTCAACGACAACTGGTTGGTATGGAAGCAGCTGTTGACAAAAATCAATGATTTCAAACATTTGATCAATGTTCTCAACACATATTTCCATGAAATATCCATTGAACCGATCAACGCTGCATAACATTTCAACATAACCAATCCGAGGTTGGACAAGTCCACCATTCGTCCAATTTGGATCTCCAAGAACAATGTGACCAGTATGTCCGTTGTCACACGTAAAAGTAATTACGACAGTCTGAGAATTGTTCTGCCGTTGTTCCAACACACAATTAGCTGGCAACCTATTCACATTTTGTTCCAATGTGTTGTAAAGTGAAATAGAAAAGTTGATTGCATTTGTGCGTTCAACACGAAAATTTTGACGATTCATTTTGAATATGTAAATTAATATATCATTTATATTAACAAAATATTAATATATTTATAATTTCAATTTTTTTAATAAATAAAATTTAAATGTATTTTACTAAAAGAACACATAAACAAAGAGATAACAAAAACTATTTTTAATTAATTAATTTGATTAATTAATATTTTTTCAAATAACAAAATAACATAATCAAGAGGAAATAACAGAAGACCTTTGGCCCCCTTATTAGATTCTTAAAAATGTATTATTTTGTTATTTGGCTGCTTATAAATCCATTTTATGGATAACTTCAACAGCAAAAGTTTTTGAACTTCAACTGAGAAACATCAGTAAACAAGTAGAAGACCGTTGGCCCCCCAAATGGAAACTAAAAGTTCCTCCCTAATATTCTTTTATATAGAATATTAAGTGTATTCATTCATATATACTTTGTATATCCGCATATATGCATCAATACAAAGCGAATCAAATCAACTAAAGACCTAAAATTATCAATATGATAATTTCATCTGTATTTAACCACATAAGAACCGAAGTAATCATGTGTAACTCTACAGATTTATGGTAGTTTTAGAACTTCAACTGAGAAAACATCAGTAAACAAGTAGAAGACCGTTGGCCCCCCAAATGAAAACCAATTTTTCCTCCCTAATATTCTTCAATATAGAATATTAAGTGTATCCATTCATACATACTTTGTATATCCGCATATATGCATCAATACAAAGCAAAGCCATACATAACACAAATTTCAACTGAGAAAACATCAGTAAACAAGTAGAAGACCGTTGGCCCCCCAAATGAAAACCGATTTTTTCTCCCTAATATTCTTCAATATAGAATATTAAGTGTATCCATTCATGTTTCCTAACCTAATGCCAAAAACTATCAATATATGATAATTTCATCTGTATCTAACCATATGAAAACCATAAAGGTAATCTATATGTAACTCAACAGATTTATGGCAGTTCATACTATAAAACTACGCTGAGAATCATCAGTATAACAAGTAGAAGACCGTTGGCCCCCCAAATGAAATCTAAATCTCCTCCTTAATTAATATCCTACAGGATATATTAATCAAGTGCGTAAATTCATAGTATTTGATATAATAACCAAAATTAATGGGTATCTCAAAGAATCTAATTTTTCAATTTTTTTTATAAAATTGAAAAACTAATAATATAGTCTATATATTAGACAGAATTCATATCTCTTAATAGTCTTAGATACTTCTCCTTATACTTCATATATTTATTGTAATAACTACCACCATTTTGTCTACCAGCTGCACCATAATAATCTAATATGGTTTGAACATATCTGCCTATTGGGTTTCTGTTATTTCCTGTAATAAATTCTTGTAATACTTGAGTATATGGTCTTGTAGTCTTTTCTTGTAATCTACTAGTATTAATAATCATTAACATATATTCGTTAAAAAATCTATTTTGGGGGATTATTCTTCTGTTAAGATATCTTATTATTTCTTCAGAATTAAGACAATTATTAGGAGGGTTTCTTGGATTTGCTTGTAATGCTGCTATTTGAGTATCATAGTTTTCTTTTGGATATTTCATTATTAAATTAATAATAAATGGATTCGTCATATTAGTTACTAATAACGTTATTAAGTTAAGATTACTTTCTCTACGTAATTCATCAAATTGTACCATACTATGTAAATCAATGATGAAACGATTTTCAGGATTTTTCTCAAAAAAGTTAGTAATATGTTCAATTATTGTATCTTTATTATCATAAAATACAAACTTTCTATTTATTAATCTTCTTAATATATTCTCAATATATTCTTTTTGTAATAGTGCTAATTTTAAATTTATTATTTCTGTTATTGGATTATTGTGAAAACCTTCAGTATTTATAGTAACTTTTAAATATTCGTCTTTATTATCTACAATATTATCTAATATAGTTTTTCCAATTTCATATACCATATTTTTACCTTGAAAATATACACCTTTTCTATCAGTAAATACTATTCGTGAATGAACAATTTCTTTTATATTACTATAGTCAAAAATTGGTGTCTGTATATTAATATCCCTTGTTAATGATAATTTAAGATTGTTATATAATATATCTGTTTGAATACTAAATAATAACTTTACCATGTTTATATTTATTGAATTACTTGAATTATATTTGGAAAGTCTATCAATAAATTTATCAAAAATATTTTTATTAAGTTTTGCATCATCATTATTTTGTGTATTATTATAATAAAATATCCAAAAATTATTAATCATACATTCTATTTTTCCTGCATTAATATTTGTTAAAATTAATGTATCAATGAATTTTGTAAAATTATCAATTTTATTATCTCCAATACAATAATGAACAAATACTTTGATGAATATTAATTTGTTTAAGTTTTTACTTAATGGACTTTTTATTTCTTCTAAAATATCAAGTTCTTCAAATATTAATGATTGAAATAATTGTTTATTTACAATCATATTTGTTATACATTTTCTAAATAAAATCAAAGTTTTTAAAAATAATATAGGATTACTAATATTAATTCTTCTATCTATATGTTCTACTAAACCTCCTAAATCTTCTTGTGAATTTGATACTCTATCATATGTTGTAGTTGCTAATGTATTGAGTGTTATATTTAATAATTGCATAAATACATTGATAAAACCATATTGACTAAAGTAATTATCAAGTTCTATAATTTGTTCTATAATATCATTTGTGAATATAGAAGGGTCATTTGATAAGTTACAATAGTGTAATATAACATTTTCAAAATAATATTTTACTTCTTTGTTATATGAATATAATAATTTTGTCATTATTTGTATTTTGTTATAATTTCCATAAGTTTCTACATTAAATTCTGGAGGTTGTCTATCACGATTAAATATTTCTGTAAAAAAACCGTATGTTCCTCCAAATCTTGGGTCTAAAATTGTTTGTAATATATTTCCTACACCTGGGTTACTTATACGTTCTGGTAATATACTTTTTAATAAAATATCATTGTAATTTTCTAGTTTTTTATTTATATGTAAATGTCTCATAAGTAACATCTGATGAATACTTGGATATGCTATATTTAAAATAGTATTCAGCATATATAAATTTATAGTAGGAATAGCAGCTCTTTCTTCTAAAATATCAATACCTGAATGTCCTGTGTGTGTATAATGTCTAAAATTAAATATTCTAATAAATAAAGTATCTGAACTTCCATGCATTCTATTATTCATAGTAATTTCAAATTGTGAATCTTGTTCATTTAAGTCTAATTTTTGAAATTGTGTATTTATGATTGTTTCTAATTTTTCTATAACCCAACGTTTTGAATCAGCATTATTTACATTTAAATTAACTCTATCTATTTCATTAAATAAATCTTCGTTTTCACCATAATATAAGATTAAAATAGCAATTGTTAAAAATATACCTCCACCATTCATGTCTGATAAATTGTAATTTACTCCATTAATATTTATCTGATTAACTCTAGGATCATTTCCATTTTGCCACATTACTAATTCTAAATTTGGTAATCTTCTTCTAATTAATTCTCTTAATTGTAAACTAGCTATTTTAAACCATTCATCGTGTGCTATTTGATCATTTTGCTGTTCACGTGTTGGAAATCTAATATAATATTGTTTAACTGCTGGAAGAACTGTTGCAGGTAATAATTCATGATTTAAAATATTTTCTTTTAAAACCATTAAATTTAAAAAATTTCTTATACCCGTTTCCATACAATCAGCAAATATATCGAATGAATATTTAAATTCTATTGGTGTATATACTACACGTTGTCCATTTATCATATTATGCATAATATTTGTTATTAATCGGATTTTATTATTAAATTCAGCACGCGTATTATAACCAACTTGATTTACTAAAGTTGTTATTCTTGCAGGTATTACTGGTGCATCACTATATTGTGAATAAAAATTATCCGGTGCTATTACTTCATTTATTATTCTAATATTTTCTAAATCTTCAGGTAATAAAGTTAATTGTCTTATTCTATAATTTTCTACAGATGGTATACCTAATATTTTTCCAATTACTTTACGTTTATTAACATATAATGTTGGATTCTTCATAATTAAATTAAAGTTAATATATGCTAACATTGAACCAATACCCGTTCCAAAATTATCTGCTATATCTAATAATTTATCACTTTTATAAATATAATATAAAACAACAACTAATTGTTTTAAAAAAAATAACATATTATGGTAAATTGGTTGATCAATTATACTATTAATATCTGCTTCTCCAATAGCTAAATTATTTGTAATACCTGATACTGGTTGTGTAATTGGTTGATTAATATCAAAATTATATTCATCACCAAATTTAATTCTTTGATTTTCTGGTAATTGAGAAAATATTTTACATGTTCTATTTAAATTTACAAGTAAATCCATATCAGGATTAATATTAAAATCTGCTCTATGTGCTGTTATATCAGCAATTATACCATCTAATATATTTCTAGTTACAAAATCATTACATAATGTTATGTTTGTATTATTTTCTAATGGTTGATAACATTGTTGATTGGTTTCAAATCTATTTACTAATACATCAATGCTTCCATTATTTTCAATTAATGCTAATAATTGTCTATCAATACTTTCAAATAACATATTTTCTCGTTGTAACATATCGCGTAATACACCTTTATAATGTTGTATATAATTATCAACATTGCGATTAGGTATATCTTCTATAACTAATCTTTCAAAAAATTCATTAATAACTCTTGCTAATCTTGCTACTATCTTATTATTTTTCTCAGTTTGTTTCGCTTTAGCATTACCTTCTCCGGTTACTGTTGTATTTGTAGTATCAAGTATATTTGTAATAATATCTTGGGGTATTTCTAAATTAACTAATTTTGCTTCTAATATTGTTCTATCTTGAACATCATTTACAATGTCTATAAATAAACTAAATAATATAGCTAATTTTTGAATAATTCTATCAATTATTCTAATATCATTTGTATAATATATTTCCATTTCTTTTATTTTTGAAATTCCAACAATAAAATTAAATAATTTTTTAATATGTGTTACATTAATAACATGTGGTTCTGTTCTAATACTATTTAAAACTCCAATAAATGGTTTTAATGGTTGTATATTTAATTCTTGTCTAGTTACAATATTATGCATTGCATTAAATATACTTGCTAACATATCACCATTATTCATTTTTGTATAATAAGCATCTATGTCAGAACTAATAGTATTATTAGCTTCTTTATCCTTACGATTAATATATATATATTTTGTGATTGTATTTTTAACAGTTTCAAATATAGTTACTTTTCTAATTTTGGTAAATCTAGTATTAAATTCATTAAATGCATCAAATTTTCCTACTTTAATAAGTTCAGGACCAAACAAATTGATAATCATTCTTAATATTGAAACTATATTTTGATTTAATGGTGCTTGTAATCTATCAATATAATCCATTAAGTTACACATACCATAATTTCTATCTCTATTAGCAACATCCGCATCAATCGTTTCAACAAAACGATTAATAATTGTATTAATTTCATTTTGAAATGTATTAATATCTAAAGCATCAAATAATTGTGTAATTGTTTGTTCGGTTGGAATTCTATTTATTCTAATATCTCTTGCTATTCCTTCTGGGGTAGTAGATAACCCGTTACTCGAATGAATAAGTCTAAAAAATTTATCAATTGTATTTGTTTCAATCATACTTTTAATTGGATTATAATTTTTGGTTGGTAAATTTAATGGATTGTATAATAAGTTAAATAATTCAACAAGAACTTTTTGACTATGTGTTTCTCTAATTTTACTTATAAATTTATTATTTATTAATAAATTCGATTCTAATAATTTTAATTTAATAATATCAGTTAAATTGATATTGTTATAATCTTGAATTACATCAAAACGTGTATCACCAATATTTCCATATTCAGTTGAAAGAACATTTACAAATGTAGATTTCATTTTAATATCTTCTTCATAATCTTGATATAAATGATGACTTTCATCATAATCTGTTTCCATTTGACCTTGACCAGTATTATCATAACGTTGACCTCTTTTTCTTGCTGCAATTCTACCAGCTATATCTTTTGATGGAACTTGTATTTTTTCTACTTTAAAATTTTCTGTTAAACGGAACTTTAAAATATTTACAATATTTCCATTTTCTCTTAATGGTTCACGTTTATTAATTGGATTTCTTTCTAATACTGGAGAATATATATATTGATTTTCTTCATCAAGTAAAATATAATTTTCATAACCAATATTATTAATATTGATTAATGGATTATAATATGTATAAAGTGTATGAATTAAATTTTCCAATGAAAATATATCTTCGCGTGTATTACTAATTTCACCTCCTCTTCTATGATTTGTCATATCTGAAATAAATCTAACAAAATTTTCAAGACTTAATTTATTAGTAGCAGGATTAATAACATTTGCTTGTTTTAATTTACGTATAGCTATTTTAAATTTTGACTTATTATCAAGTTCTACTATACGACTATTTTCGGGTTCAAAATATCCACCATATTGTGTCATTCACTCTAATATAATAAATAATTATAATTTTATTTATTAAAAAAAAATAAATAAAATAAATAAAATTATATAACTTATATAAAAAATTCATCTTCGTTTCTTTCTATAAAATATTGTTTAATATCATCTAGCAATTCTTGTGGACATTCTTTTGTTGGTAATAATAATCCAGTTTCATCTTTCATAAGATGAATTTTTGGATCAAATTGATGAGTAATTAATACTTGTCTACGTTCCATATATTTTCTGTTTTTCTTACTTCCATGAAAATAATGTTTTATTATTCCTGGTACATATCCTAATTTTAATTTATTATCTAATATTTTACATTCATATTCTTTTACAGCGTCATTATATCCTTTACTCATATTTGATGATAATGAAAATTCAGATTTACCAATAAATGCTAATGCCATGTGATTATCACCTGAACCTAATATTCCTAAATCAAATAAACCACCCATCTTTTCATATGCATTACGAGTACATGCCCATGCAAATCCTGGATGCCAATAATTATTAACATTAGATGGTTTATATTTTTTTTGATGTGTATATTGATATCCAAATGATGTAAATATTTGCATAATTTCATTATTTTGGTCTAAGTCCATAGCATTACTAAATAATTGAACCATATCATAATTTTTTGAACCTAAAATTTTTAAACAATCTTCAGCCCAATGCACATTATCAAATTCTACATCTGCATCAATCCATGCCATTGCTTTCCAATTATTTGGTAATAAATGTTTAACACCCATATTGATCATATTTTCTTTATGCCAAATTGGATTAGAATTAGGACATATTATTTGTAGATGTTTTATATTTTCTATTTCATCTGGTTGAGTAACTTCAAATTTGGGTTTTCTAATATTATTACTGATATCAACATAATTTTCATATTCTAATTCTACAACATATAATTCTATATGTTTTGAATTCTCTTTTTTTATTCTTTTTATGAATTCTAATGCTAAAATATATCTTCTAAAATATTTACAAGGATTTGATATAACTATAATAACATGTAATTTGTTATCTATCATTTTATTTTTTTTAATTGCTTCATTAATTTTATTCGGAATATATTTTATATTCCCAATTTCTATACCATTAATTACGGTCATAATATATATTAAACATATATAAATATGTGTTTATATATAATTATTAGCTTAAAAATCATATCATTTTCTTGATATGATTTTATCGGTAATAATATATAATTATTAGCTTAAAAATCATATCATTTTCTTGATATGATTTTATCGGTCATAATATATAATAAACATATATAAATATGTGATAATTATATATAATTTATATATAATTTATATATGCCATATTTAGCAGAATATATTTGGTTAGATGTTCATGACAAATTTCGTTCAAAAATCAGAGTAATTAATGATGATGAAGAAATAACTTTTTGGAATTATGATGGAAGTTCAACTGGTCAAGCTGAAGTTGATACAAGCGAAATTATATTGAAACCATGTAAAGTATTTAATAATCCATTATTAAAAAATAATCATAAATTAGTTGTTTGTTCCACTTATAATATTCATGGTGAACCACTTAGTAATAATCATAGACATCAAGCAGAATTAATATTTAATTCAAAATTACACGAAGAACCATGGTTTGGATTAGAACAAGAATATTATATGTTAGATAAACATACAGAACAAATTATTGGTTTTAAACTTGATATAGGTATATCATCTACTAGAATTGGAAAATATTATTGTAATCCTATTTATCAAGATAAAATTACGACTAAAATTGCTGAACAGCATGCAATTGCATGTTTAGAAGCTAATATTAAAATCAGTGGTATTAATGCAGAAGTTGCGCCATCACAATGGGAATTTCAAGTAGGCCCATGTGTTGGAATTAATGCTGGTGATGATATGATGTGTGCAAGATATTTGCTTGAAAAAATTGCTGCTACATACGATGTAATAATATCTTATCATCCTAAAATAAATAGAATTCTAAGTGGAAGTGGTATGCATACTAATTTTTCAACTAAGAAAATGAGAGAAAAAGAAGGAATAGATGAAATATATAGAGTAATAGAAAATTTAAAAAAAAATCATGTGATAGATATGGAAAAATATGGTAAAAATAATAATCTCAGATTAACCGGAACACATGAGACTGCAAATATCAATGAATTTACATATGGTGTTGGTTGCAGAGATACCAGTATTCGAATTGGTTATGAAACTCATAAAAATAAATGTGGTTATTTTGAAGATAGACGACCTGCTGCTAATGCTGATCCGTATCTAGTAACAAGTAGTATATTTTCTGTCATTTAATAAATAAATTTAATTATAATTCTTTTTTAAATATTCTAGTATTTGCTCATGATTAATTATATTATAATGATTATATATAATATATTTTAAATTAGGTAGATATTTATCCAAAATAATATTAAAATTAATATTATTTATTCCTGCCGCATCTATATGAATATTTTTAATAGATTCAGGTAAAATATTTAGATTTAAATCACCAAATTTATTATTATGTTTAATATAAATAGTTTCTATACCATATGGAATTATATTTAAAATATCTGGAAACTTTTGTATATATGCATTACTTAATTCTAATATTTTAATATTATTTGGTATATCAATAGGATAAATAGAATCATATAAAGTTAAATGTGTAACTGACTCTGGAATCTTTTTAACTATATTATTTTTAAATCCAATATATTGATTTGACTTTATATTTAATTCTAATCTATTTACACAATTTGGTAATTTTGTTAAGTCGTCATCAAATAATTCTCCCGTAATATATACCATACATGTATTATTATAATTTTTTGAACAAAATTTAATATGGTCAATTCTATCTTGTGTTATTGTGGGTGTATCTATTTTATTGAAATAACCTGTTATTTCTTCATTTATTTTTTCTCTTTGTGATATGAACATAATATATTTTATTTATTATTCTAATAATATATTGTTGTTTTTGTAATAAATAAATCAATTTTTAAATAAACCAAGATCTAGTTCTAGTTTGGTTCTTTCTACATCTATCATAAATAAAGTCAACACAATCGCAAACAACACAAAATCATTCCATCATTGCCCGCAAGTAGTCAATAGTCCCTTGTGAGATGTTAACTCGACGAGTAATCTCATCCAACGCACGTTGCGCCTGTTCCTGTTCCGCAAGAAGACTCAGGTGAGCCTCCTCGCGTTCCCGGATGTTTAGCGCGACTTGGCGTTCGACTTCTTGGGGGTAGAATGCAATGTGGATTTCCTCGGTACTTGTTTGCACAAGACGTTCCAAAGTGTTGCCGTCAATTGGTGTGTATACACCGGTCTCGGCATTGACGATATACCCAACAATTTGGGTGCCGTTTTCGTCATCACCAATCTCATCAACGGTTTCGTCCTCGGTATCGTCTTCGGTATCGTCTTCGGTATCGTCTTCGTCGTCGTAGTCGTCGCCAAAGGCGCAGTTGTTCTCGTCAAAATCGTAGTCATCACCATCGTAGCCAGCGTTACCAGCGTAACCAAAATAATCGTCTTCGTCATAGCTGTCGCTAATGTAGAGACGGCGACGATGCGCATACGTAAGCACATTGGTGTCACGAACAATCCGACGGTTGTGGTCAAAATGGTTGACATGTGCTGCCTGCTCCATGCGCCAGTTCACAACAATCTGCTGAATGATGGAGTCGATTTCCTCATTGAAATCACCGGCCACCGGGTTAATCCAGTGCGAGTAACCGTGAATCTTGATGAGGTAGACGTTGACTTGGCGACTGAGGTCGCGACAAAACCAACTCCGCGTGAGAAGGTATTCACCGTATTCGATTCCTTGCAAAAGCTCGGACTCGACAAAGTGATAGTCGTAACCCGGACGGTAGTTCGGAAAATATGTCCACATCATGGCGGACACATCTTGAACAAACGTGTGTTCGTCGCTGGATGTTTTGATGAGGTGAGCAAGGCCCGCCTCGCACAGGCGCAATACATCCAATTGCACCTGGTGGTTATGAAAGAACCACGGCTCTCCAACAAAGGCGCAAGACGCCTCCGTCGGGAAGAAAGAAATAACTGTTTCGTTGAGAAAAGTGTTCATTTCAAAGTTAGTATAAAGTTGAAATTATTGGGACAATTAACTATTTTATAATTTCAATTTTTTAATAAATAATAAATAATTAAATAATTAAAAGAATAAAAAGATTTAATATTCCTATCATAAATAAACAAACACAAAACACTCATTCCGCGATACTCCGCAGACTATCAAGCATACCCTGCGAATTGTAAATCCGCTGAGTAATCTCATCCAAAACACGACGCGCCTCTTCCTGTTCGACAAGAAGAATCCGGTGATTCTCCTCGCGTTCCTGGATATTTGCCGCTAACAGCTCGGCATTTTGGCGCTCGACTTCTGCCAATTCCCGGCGAAGTCGTCGTGCTTCATAAGTCCGACGAACGGTTTCCCAATATTCCTGAACCTCCTGCTCTGTTGCAATAGATTCGTCGCCGGTAATAAGGGCCGCAATGATGCGATGGTCAACGGCGATATTGTCTTCGTCGGGGTCGTTGTCAGCCTCGTGGTCGTAGTAGTCATCAGCCTCAGCATTCGCTTCATCAACTGCGGCATAAGCCGCAGTCTCCGCATCAGCTTCATTGGCAGTGATAACCCGAACTTCCTCGGTATTGGTCTCCAAAAAGCGTTGCAGCCCAATATCGTCGAGCTCAAAGACTTCACCATTCTCGTTGATGATATAAGCGAGAATTGCAGGCGTTTCGGTTTCGGCGTCATCGACTTCGTCGGAGTAATAGTCGTAGTCAGCGTAGTTGTCAGCGACGTCAACAGCCTC
>JACCDO010683546.1_pt1 | contig 14055 bp, 8 predicted proteins | sample 7446101 | NCBI WGS metagenome assembly JACCDO01 (sample SAMN15323440, study PRJNA562643) | freshwater metagenome | isolation source: river surface water | place: USA:Blue River Watershed | collected 2017-08-16
AACCACACCGGTAACAGTGCCATCGGCGTCTTTGATCTTCTCAACGTCGCCCCATGCACGCTCATACTGTGCGCGCTTCTTAGAAAGAATTAGTCGGCCTTCTTTGTCTTCCTTCTGAAGAACAAGTGCCTCAATTGAATCGCCAACGGTAACGATCTCTGAAGGATCTGCGTCGTGGCGAATAGAAAGTTCGCGAGAAGGAATTACACCTTCGGTCTTGTAGCCAACGTCTAGAAGAACTTCATCGCGGTCGATTTTTACTACGGTGCCTTCGATTAGGTCGCCATCGTTGAAGAACTTTAGAGTCTTCTCGACTGCTGCTAGGAAGTCCTCAGCAGATCCAATATCGTTGACTGCGATCTGCTTGCTTGGGGTGTTTGACATATGTACTTTTACTCTTAACGGACATACTCGGGCTCGGGTAATTTACCCGGGCAATGGATAGGGATTCGCGCCGAAAGGCACCACTAAAGTCTAGTTGATTAGCGGGGTCTGGGGCTAGTGCCCAGCAGCATCCCAGCTCTTGCCAACACCCACGTGCACTTCGAGTGGTACCGACAGTTCAACCACATTCTCCATCTCGTGGATGGCTAATATCTTGAGTTGCTCGAGTTCACCCTTAGCCACCTCAAAGACCAATTCATCGTGAACCTGTAGCAAAATTCGGCTTTTTAGCCCTGATTCGGCCATTTTGCGGTCAATTCTGGTCATTGCGAGCTTCATGATGTCGGCTGCAGTGCCCTGAATCGGAGCGTTTAGGGCTGCTCGCCTAGCCGCTTCGCGCACCTGGAAGACGCTGGACTTGAGGTCATCGAATGGGCGACGACGACCAAATGTGGTGACGGTGTAACCATTCAGCTTGGCTTCGTCGACAACCTGAGCCAGGTAGCGGCGCACTCCTCCGAAACGAGCAAAGTAATCCGACATCAACTGTTTAGCTTCGCCGTTGCTGATCCTCAATTGCTTGGCAAGCCCATACTCGCTGAGTCCATAGACCAGGCCGTATGACATTGCCTTAACTTTTGAACGCATGGCTGCGGTTACCTCTGCTGGCTTCACTCCAAAAATGCGTGAACCAACAAAACGGTGCAGGTCTTCCCCGGTCTTGAAAGCTTCGATCAGGCCCTCATCTTCGCTGAGATGAGCCATGATGCGCATTTCAATTTGCGAATAGTCGGCTGTGAGCAACGTCTCGAACCCTTCGCCAACTACAAAGGCATCGCGAATTTCGCGGCCGCGTTCGCTCTTGATCGGAATATTCTGCAAGTTTGGTGAGTCGCTTGATAGTCGTCCGGTTGACGTTCCAGTTTGTACGTAATTGGTGTGAATGCGACCATCATCTGCAATTGATTTGACAATAATCTCAACGATTTGCTTTAGCTTTGTGGTCTCACGGTGTTCCAGAAGCTTGGCTAGGAATGGATGCTCAGTTTGCTCGAAGAGTTCGTTCAATGCGGCAGCATTGGTTGAGAAGCCGGTTTTGACCGACTTGGTACCAGTCATGCCTAAGTCTTCGAATAAAACAGTTTGCAATTGCTTTGGTGACGACAGGTTTATCTCTTTGCCAATTATTTTGAAGGCGTCGGTCTCGATAGTTTTAATTTCGGCAGCAAGAGTGTTAGACATAGCTTCGAGGGCTGACTTATCGATTTGAATGCCGGTGAATTCCATTTGGGCAAGTGTTCTGCTGGTTGGTAATTCAATTTCATCCAATGCGGTCAGTTGATTCTCAGCCTTGAGTTTGGAGTAGAGCCTTGGCGCGAGATTGGCTACCAACCAAGCATCCAGCGATGCGTCATGAGACGCCTCTCGGATCAGGGCGTCGCCATCCTCGCGCTGAACTGCCATTCCTAGATACTCCAAAGCAATATCGTCCAGGCCGTAACCCTTGCGGAGTGGGTTCAGCAGGTAGGTCATCAGCAGAGAATCGTAAGCAACGCCATTCAGCTTCAAATCAAAGCCAAGTAGCCGTCTGGCATTGTTCTTGGCGTCATGGATGGCCTTGGTCTTATCGCTGGCGAGCCATTCACCAAGTTCCGAACTCAATTCCGTCTGATTTGCAGGTACCCACTGCATACGCTTGGTCTCGGTCGCAAAACCAACGGATACGATTCCAGTTTCCAAAAATTCGAAACTGATTGCGAGCAAATTATTTCCGCTCAAAAGTTTGGCAAGATCCTTGGTGCCCAACATCTCCACATCGGGGATGTTCAGTTCTTCAAATACTTCGACCTCATCGATTGCTTCCACTGGAAGCACTTCAGAGGATTGTTTAGCTTTGCCTGAACCCTTTAGGCGCAATACACGTTCGGTGAGAGACTTGAAGTGCAGTTTCGCGAAAGTTGACTTAACCGCCGATTCATCCACGCCAATAATCTCGAGATCGTCAAAACTGAAATCGAATTGCATATCACGAACAAGATGATTCAGCTTTCGATTTCTAATTGCAAGTGCCGCATGTTGACGCAGGCTCTCACCCACCTTGCCGCTGATTTCCGCTTGAGCATCCAGCACGGCCTGCAGGCTCCCGAATTGCTGCAACCACTTAGCTGCGGTTTTTGGACCCACTCCAGGGATTCCAGGAAGGTTGTCAGAAGTTTCTCCAACGAGAGCGGCTAAATCCGGATACTGCTTTGCGTGCACACCATATTTCTCGAAGACCGCTTCATCTGTCATGCGAGCAAGATTGAGTACACCCTTGATTGGATAAAGAATGGTGGTTTCTTCGCGAATTAATTGGAAAGTATCGCGATCGCCTGAGACCACTGACACGTTGTATCCGGCATCAGCAGCTTGGTCGGCGAGGCTGGCAATGATGTCATCGGCTTCAAAGTTTTCACGCGTGATGTTGCGGATGTTCATCGCGCCTAGTGCTTCACGAAGCAATTCGGTTTGCCCGATAAACTCTGGCGGTGTCTCGCCTCTCGTTCCCTTATATTCCGGATACTCAGCGGTGCGGAACGATTCGCGTGAAAGATCAAATGCCACTGCCAAGTGAGTTGGTTTCTCTGATGCCAGGATGTTGAGCATCATAGAAATGAATCCGTGAATCGCGTTGGTGTGTTGGCCATCCGGCGTTCTGAAACTGTCGGGGCTAAGCGCGTAAAATGCCCTGAACATCAGTGAATGCCCGTCAATGAGCAGAAGAGTAGGCTTGGCATTCATAGGCCTAGCCTAAGCGAATTCAATCATCGAGAGACTCATGAACGACCAGATCAAAACTAGTGAAGCTGCAGCTGCCCTTCTTGCAGAGCGCGGTCTCGGCGACCTCGCCGAGAAAATGGGTATCAAGTTATTGGAATTATCAGCCGAGCGTGCAGTAGCAACAATGCCGGTAGCTGGAAACACTCAGCCTCTCGGTGTGCTCCACGGTGGCGCCCACGTTGTACTCGGTGAAAGTCTTGGAAGTTTTGCAGCCAACGTCTGGGCCTACCCAGATAAATTTGCGGTTGGTATAGAGGTCAATGCCTCACATAGTCGCTCGGCAACCAAGGGTCTGGTTACCGCTACCTGCGAGGCAATCAATTTGGGCAAGACACTCACCGTGCACGAAATTTCGGTGCGAGACGAAGCGGGAAAACTGCTTTCGACCGTGAGAATTACTAACTATTTGCGCGAGCGTGATTAGCTTTTCTTCTCCCCTAGTTGCTCAATGATGGTCACCGCGACCTCGTGCATAGTGAGTCGTCTGTCCATTGACGCCTTCTGAATCCAGCGGAAAGCTTCAGGCTCGGTTAGGTTCATTTTTTCGTTCAACAAACCCTTTGCGCGATCTACTAGTTTTCTTGTCTCGAAACGCTCGGTGAGGTCTTGAATCTCATTTTCCAGAGTTTGGAACTGCTGGAATCGAGCCCAGGCAATTTCAATAGCTGGTAGTAAATCGTTTGGAGTGAAAGGTTTCACGACGTAGGCCATGGCTCCGGCTTCGCTAGCCTGGTCAACCAATTCTTTTTGGCTGAATGCAGTTAGGAGCACAACTGGGATCTTAAGTTTTTGCATTTCAGCCGCGGCGGTGATGCCATCCATGTTGGGCATCTTTATGTCCATGACAACGAGGTCAGGAGTAAGTTCGCTAGCTAATTGAACGGCTTCTGCGCCATCCTTTGCTTCGCCAATAACTTCGAAGCCAAATTCACGAAGAGTTTCGACGATGTCCATGCGAATTAGTGACTCATCTTCGGCCACCAATACCGAGCGCTTCTTTGCTAACTCTTCCATCCGTCTAACCTATTCGAATGGGCAGCCTAATCTCAAATGGACTAAACTAATCGAGTTGCCGCCGAAGTGGCGAAATGGCAGACGCGGAGCACTCAAAATGCTTTTCCGAAAGGAGTGCGGGTTCAAGTCCCGCCTTCGGCACCAATGAAAAAACCCCGATTTCTCGGGGTTTTTTCGCTTAATTCCTAGCGGCGCGCGTATCCAGGCACGGCCTGGTTTACTGCATCGCCAACCTTGTGAACTCGAAGGCTGTTGGTTGATCCAGGGATGCCTGGTGGAGTGCCGGCAACAACCACAACTTCGTCCCCGACTTTCGCCAAGCCCTGAGCTAGAACGATTTCATCAACCTGGTGCATCATCTCGTCGGTGTGAGTAACCGGTGAAACCAAGAAGCTCTTGGCTCCCCAAACCATTGAGAGTCGATTGCGAATCTCCTCGCTAGGGGTAAATGAAAGAGTTGGCACGCTTGAGCGCAAGCGTGCGACACGACGAAGTGAGTCGCCAGATTCCGTGAAGACACAGACAAACTTTGAGCCTAATAATTCGGCGATTTCAACCGCTGCTAGTGAGACTGCACCAGCGTGAGTGTGCGGACGAGTACCAAGGGCAGGAATTCGGTCGAGACCATTGTCCTCAGTTGATTCAATGATTCGTGCCATGACCTGGACGGTTTCGACTGGCCACTTACCCACTGAAGTTTCACCTGAAAGCATTACTGCATCGGCGCCATCGAGGATTGCGTTTGCAACGTCAGATGCCTCTGCACGTGTTGGACGTGAGTTGTCAATCATGGTTTCGAGCATCTGAGTCGCCACGATAACCGGCTTTGCCCAGCGACGAGAAAGTTCTACTGCGCGCTTTTGCACTAGAGGTACTTCTTCTAGAGGCAGCTCAACACCGAGGTCACCGCGAGCGACCATGATGCCATCAAAGGCGTCGATGATTTCTTCGAGTGCTGCAACGGCCTGAGGCTTTTCGATTTTCGCGATAACTGGAAGGAACTTGCCTTCTTCGTTCATGATTTCGTGCACGCGCACGATGTCAGATGCGTTACGCACGAAAGATAGCGCAATCATGTCAACACCAAGTCGAATGCCCCAGCGTAGGTCGTCTTCGTCCTTCTCGGATAGCGCAGGAACGTTTACTGCAACACCAGGAAGGTTAATTCCCTTGTTGTTTGAAACTGGACCAGGAACCTCGACAATGGTGGTCACCGTCGTGTCACTAACTTCGGTGGCACGTAGGGTTACTTTTCCATCGTCAATTAGCAGCAGGTCACCAGGTTTTACATCGCCAGGCAAACCCTTGAAAGTTGTGCCACAGATGTTGACGTCGCCTTGAATTTCTTCGATGGTGATCTTGAAGGTTGCACCCTTCTCTAGCATCACCGGTCCGTCGGCAAAGCGACCGAGACGAATCTTTGGTCCTTGAAAGTCAACGAAAATGCCTACTGCCTTACCAACATCGGTAGCTGCCTTACGAACGGTCCGGTAGATCTCCTCGTGGACGTCGTAGCTTCCGTGGCTAAGGTTCATACGGGCGACATCTACACCAGCCTCGATGATTGCACGAATCTGCTCGTAGCTCGAAGTTGCCGGGCCTAGTGTGGCAACAATCTTTGCGCGTCTCATTTGATCCTTTTTCTGTTGGTGATTCTTTTTAGAGTGAAATTGCTTTGTCGGTTGGTGTTACTGGTGCTGGAAGTTCAGTGACGCCTTCGAGATAGTTGTCAACTGCTGCTGCTGCTGCACGTCCCTCCGCGATTGCCCAAACTATAAGGCTCTGACCGCGACCTGCGTCGCCAGCTACGAAGAAGCCATCCTGGTTGGTTGCCCAATTCTCGTCGCGTGCCACGTTTCCGCGCTCATCGAAAGAAGTCTTAGCCTGCGTGGTAAGAGTAGCTTCTTCAGCACCGGTGAATCCAAGTGCAAGAAACACTAGGTCAGCCGGAATAACTCGCTCGGTACCAGCCTTAGGCAGTCGCTTACCGCCTACAAATTCAGTTTCAGCAACTTTGATGCCAGTTAGCTTGCCATTTTCACCCACGAATTCAACTGTTGAGGCCAAGTACTGACGCTCACCAAATTCCTCGTGGGCACTGGAAACTTCAAATAGGTTCGGCATCGTTGGCCAAGGCTGATTCGACGTACGCTCGCTTGCCGGTTGCTTACCGATGGCCAATGTGGTGACGGAAAGAGCACCTTGACGGGTTGCTGTACCCAAGCAGTCAGCTCCGGTGTCTCCACCACCGAGAATTATCACGTTCTTGCCATCTGCAACGATTTGATCTGCAACGGCTTCACCAGCAACTACTCGGTTTGCCTGAACAAGGTAATCCATAGCAAAGTGCACACCTTCAAGTTCGCGACCAGGAATCTTTAGATCGCGAGGCTTGGTTGCGCCGGTGGCCACAACAACTGCGTCGTAGCGTGAGCGCAGATCGTCCCAGGTGATGTCGGTACCGATGGAGACACCTGCGCGGAAACGAGTACCCTCAGCCTCCATTTGCTGAATGCGGCGGTCGATGTGTTGCTTTTCCATTTTGAAATCAGGGATACCGTAACGTAGCAAGCCACCAATTTTGTCATCGCGTTCGTAAACAGCAACGGTGTGACCTGCGCGGGTTAACTGCTGTGCCGCAGCCAGGCCAGCTGGACCAGAACCAACCACTGCAACTGTCTTTCCCGTAAGGCGTTCAGGCGCGTGTGGCTTGACCCAATTGTTGTCAAAGGCCTTGTCGATAATCGAAACTTCGATCTCTTTGATGGTAACTGCAGGTTGGTTGATACCGAGAACGCAAGAAGACTCACATGGGGCTGGGCAAAGACGGCCGGTAAATTCTGGGAAGTTGTTGGTCGCGTGAAGACGCTCGATTGCTTGCTCCCCCTGGTTGCGCCAGGTGAGATCGTTCCACTCTGGGATTAGGTTGCCAAGCGGGCAGCCCTGGTGACAGAACGGAATACCGCAATCCATACAACGGCTCGCCTGTTGCTGCAACACTGCGGGGTCGCGCTTTTCGTAAACCTCGTTCCAATCACGGATTCGAACTGAAACAGGACGACGCTCTGCTGTTTGACGCTCAGTAACCTTAAGGAAACCTCTTGGATCAGCCATTAGTTACCTCCAGGATTTCTTTCCATACACTTTCGTGATCTGGGTCAATACCGTTCTTCTGCGCGCGTGCTCGGATGTCTAGAACCGATGCATAGTCGCGCGGCAGTACCCGCACAAAGTTTTTTACCTCGACAGCAAAGTTTGCAAGCAATCTTTCTGCAACAGCGGAACCAGTTTCTGTGAGGTGCAACTCGAGCAGCTTCTTCAGGCGAGTTTCATCGACTGCTTCCAAATCTCCAATGTGAAGTTCTCCAGCCTTCAAGGCTTCGGCATTTATGTGGTCTGCACGTAGTTTGTATACGTAGGCAACACCACCGGACATACCAGCACCAAGGTTTCGACCGACCTGACCAAGGATTACTGCGCAACCACCAGTCATGTACTCGAGTGCGTGATCTCCAACTCCTTCAACCACGGCGGTAACGCCAGAGTTACGTACGAGGAATCGCTCTCCCACGATTCCACGCAGCAGCATGGTTCCGCTGGTTGCGCCGTAACCAATAACGTTTCCGGCAATTATGTTTTCTTCAGCGGCAAAGATACTGCGTGAATCGGGTTTTATGACGATAGTTCCGCCAGATAGGCCCTTACCGACGTAGTCGTTGCTGTCGCCCTCGAGTGTCAACTTGATTCCGCGTGGCACAAATGCACCGAATGACTGACCTGCAGAACCGGCGAGGCGAATGTCGATGGTGCCATCCGGCAAACCTTCGGCACCGAAGCGCTTTGTCAGTTCGTTACCGAGCATGGTTCCAACTGCTTGGTCTACGTTGGTGATATCTAGCTCGATTACGGTCGCTTGAGAGTCATTTAGCGAGGCCCCAGCAGCTTCGATTAGTTTGTGATCGAAATGCTTTTCCAACTCGTGGTCTTGCACAGTGATGCGTCGCTTTGATGCGTCACGAGAAACCGGCGCCTGAGCCAAGATTGGTGATAGGTCCAAGCCATCGGCTTTCCAGTGGTTGATTGCTCGGTTTACATCGATTAGTTCGATGTGTCCGATTGCTTCATCCATGGTCTTGAATCCAAGAGCGGCAAGGTATTCGCGAACTTCCTGAGCCAAGAATTCAAAGAAATTAACTACGAACTCTGGTTTGCCGCTGAAACGCGAACGAAGCACTGGGTTCTGGGTGGCAACACCCACCGGGCAGGTATCTAGGTGGCAAACGCGCATCATGATGCAACCCTCAACTACCAACGGTGCAGTTGCGAAACCAAATTCTTCTGCACCGAGAAGTGCGGCGATGATTACGTCGCGACCAGTCTTCATCTGACCATCTACCTGGACGGATACTCGATCGCGCAAGTTGTTAATCAAAAGCGTCTGCTGTGCTTCCGCAAGTCCAAGTTCCCATGGAGTTCCTGCGTGCTTCAAAGAATTCAAAGGTGAAGCACCAGTACCACCATCGTGACCCGAAACTAAAATCACGTCGGCTTTGGCTTTCGCAACTCCGGCTGCTACGGTTCCGATTCCAACCTGCGATACAAGCTTTACGTGCACACGAGCTTCGCGGTTGGCGCGCTTAACATCGAAAATCAACTGCTTTAGGTCTTCGATTGAATAAATGTCGTGGTGCGGCGGCGGTGAAATCAAGCCAACACCTGGAGTTGCGTGACGGGTACGCGCAATCCAGGGGTAAACCTTGCCAGGTGGAAGCTGTCCACCTTCACCAGGTTTAGCTCCCTGTGCCATTTTGATTTGAATGTCATCAGCGTGCGTTAGATACATGCTAGTTACACCGAAGCGACCAGAAGCAACCTGCTTAATTGCACTTCGACGACTTGGGTCAAGAAGTCGCTCAACGTCTTCGCCACCTTCACCGGTGTTTGACTTAGCGCCGAGCTGGTTCATTGCAATCGCAAGAGTCTCGTGTGCTTCCTTCGATATTGAACCGTAAGACATCGCGCCAGTTGAGAATCGCTTAACAATTTCCGAAATCGGTTCGACTTCGTCGATTGAAATAGCTGGACGCACTCCTTCGCGAAGCATGAATAGTCCGCGAAGAGTCATCAAGCGTTCGGCTTGATCAGCTACTGTCTTGGTGTTTTAACGGAACATGTCGTAGCGCTTGAAGCGAGTCGAGTGTTGAAGCTTGAACACTGTCTCAGAGTTGAAAAGGTGCGGTGGACCTTCGCGACGCCACTGGTACTCGCCACCGGTTTCGAGTGTTTCGTGCGGGTTGGTAGCGATGTCGATTGGGTACGCGCTGTGGTGTCGTGACGCAATTTCGTCATGGATTACATCGATGCCGATACCGCCAAGCTGGCTGGTGGTACCGGTGAAGTAGGTATCTACCAGTTCCTGGTTAAGTCCAATTGCTTCGAAGACTTGAGCACCAGAGTAAGAAGCAACAGTCGAGATTCCCATCTTCGACATAATCTTGAGTACACCTTTACCAAGGCCGTAAATAAGGTTCTTTGATGCTTGTTCAATAGAGACGCCAGCGAGTGTCCCGTTCTTCACCATGGTCTCTGCTGACTCCATAGCTAGGTATGGGTTTACAGCAGCGGCACCATAACCAATCAATGCAGCAACGTGGTGTACTTCGCGAACGTCTCCAGCTTCAACAACTAGTCCAACGTGAGTGCGTCGACCTGAGCGAATCAAGTGGTGGTGTACGGCAGAAGTTAGTAGCAGTGATGGAATCGGAGCCAATTCACGGTTACTGTCGCGGTCGCTCAAAATCAAATAAGTTGCACCGTTGTCGATAGCTTCATCAACTTCGTCGAATATTTCGCGAATACGGTCGGCAAGTGCTTCGTACCCGTCGTCTACTCGGTAGAGTCCACTGGCTGTGAATGAGTGACCAGCACCATCCTTTTTCACATCAATGTGCTTGATCTTGGCAAGCTGATCATTGTTAATTACTGGGAAGTCGAGGATTACCTGTCGAGCGTGCTCAGGTGTCGCACTAAGTAGGTTCGGCTCCGGGCCAATGCCTGTGCTTAGCGAAGTGACAACTTCTTCGCGGATTGAGTCAAGTGGCGGGTTAGTTACCTGCGCAAATTGCTGAACAAAGTAATCGAATAGTAGGCGTGGACGATCGCTAATTGCAGCGATTGGAGTATCGCTACCCATTGCGCCGAGTGGTTCTGCTCCACTTCGCGCCATTGGTGCAATCAAAATTCGCAATTCTTCTTCTGTGTAACCGAAGGTACGCTGACGTCGATTAACTGAAGTTGCGGTATGTGCGATGTGCTCGCGCTCAGGTAGATCCGAAAGGTAAATGCGGTTATCTTCTAGCCAGTCACCCCACGGTTCAAGCGCGGCAATCTCTGCTTTGATCTCGTCGTCACCGATTAGGCGACCGTTAACAGTGTCTGCTAGGAACATCTTGCCCGGCTGAAGGCGACCCTTGCGAACAATCTTGCTCGGGTCGATGTTGGCCACACCGATTTCCGAGGCAAGCACTACTAGCCCATCATCAGTTACCAAGTAACGACCGGGGCGAAGTCCGTTTCGGTCTAGGGTTGCTCCAACTAGCGAACCGTCAGTGAATACCACGGCTGCTGGGCCGTCCCAAGGTTCCATGAGCATACTGTGGTACTCGTAGAAGTTTTTGCGAATCGGATCGATGTCGCTTTGTTTCTCCCATGCCTCAGGGATCATCATCATCATGGCGTGTGGCAGTGAGCGACCAGACATGTATAGCAGTTCAACTACTTCGTCGAACGAAGCTGAGTCAGAACCGTCAGGGGTGATGATTGGTGTGAGTTGCTTCAAGTCACCAAGCTCGGCAGATGCCAAACGGGACTCACGCGCACGCATCCAGTTGCGGTTGCCCTTTACTGTGTTGATTTCACCATTGTGCGCGATCATTCGGAACGGATGTGCCAGTGGCCATGAAGGGAAAGTGTTGGTTGAGAAACGAGAGTGTACAAGCGCAAGTGTCGACTCGAAATTCTCGTCCGAGAGATCTGGATAGAACGGCTCGAGTTGAAGCGTAGTAACCATACCCTTGTAGACAATGGTGCGGGAAGAAAGCGATGGGTGGTAAATCCCGATGCTTCGCTCACTGCGCTTGCGCAAGCGGAACAGTTTGCGTTCAAGATCCATTCCTTGGGATCCATCTACAGCAGAGACAAATACCTGACGAACGACTGGCATCGCTGCACGTGCCAAATCACCCAGGACTTCAGGTCGAACGGGAACTTCACGCCAACCGATGACGCGAATGCCTTCCTCGGTTGCAATGTTTTCGAAGCTCGCCTCGGCCGAAGAAATTTCATCCTCGTTTACAAAAACTAGTCCTGCACCATAACTACCCTTGGCAGGAAGTTCGAAGTCAACTACATTCCGGAAAAACTTGTCGGGAATCTGAGAGAGGATTCCAGCGCCATCTCCAGTGCCCGCATCCGATCCGACAGCACCGCGGTGTTCAAGATTGCGCAGTGCATTTAGTGCTGTCTCGACGATGTCGTGACCGGCAGTTCCGCGAAGCGTGGCAACCATTGCAAGACCACAGGCATCGCGATCGCGTGCTGGGTCATAAAGTCCATTAGCTGCAGGTGCAGTAGCGAACTTGGCAAATGGCGATACTCCAGGCATGCCACACTCCAATCCAATTAATCAGAGGGACAACGCTGGCCCAGAAAGCTCTACGGGAGAGAAAAATGTAATGCGCTTTTGGCGCCGATTAGCAGTTTAAGGCAGGTTACGTCCTCTATTTACTGCTATTTGAGTCTAACTCATCGTCAGTATTTGGCTGGCTTGTAGCGTCGTAAACTTCAGGATCTCCTGCTTCACTAATTGGCTCGCGTCCAGTTAGGTAAACGCTCTCTTCAGAGCCTGGATGGACACGACGAGACCAATAAATCAAACCTGCAGCCACCAAAAGCCCGACAATTGCTGACCATTGGTTCGTGCGGATACCAAAAAATACCTCACTAGGGTCGATTCTCAGTCCTTCTACCCAGAATCGGCCTAACGAATAAAGTGCTAGGTAGAGCCCAAAAGTTTGACCCCAACGCAACTTTAGGCGACTTTCAAACAACAAAATCAAGCCAAATGCCAGCAGGTTCCAGATGATCTCGTACAGGAACGTTGGGTGAAAAAGCGTTCCCTCCGGCAGACCAATAGGAATTGCGTCATTTGGCGTCGCAATCTCTAGACCCCAAGGCAAGTCGGTTGGCAATCCGAATAGCTCCTGATTGAAATAGTTGCCTAGGCGGCCGAAAGCTTGCGCCAGTATGACGCCCGGAGCAATCGCATCAGCGAATGACAGGAAACGAATTCCGGCAAATCTTGACCCGATGTAGGCCCCTATAGTTCCAAGGATTAGTGCGCCATAGATAGCAAGGCCACCCTCCCAGATCGCAAACACCTTGGAAAAATCTTTTCCTTCTCCAAAATAAAAACTCCAGTGAGTGAGCACGTGGAAAATACGACCGCCAACAATTCCAAATGGAACAGCCCAAAGCGCAATGTCTAGGACTGCTCCAGATTTTCCTCCGCGAGCTATAAGTCGACGATTTCCAAACCAAATTGCAATTGCTATGCCAAGCAATATGAAAAGTGCATAGAAATGAACACGAAATGGGCCTAAATCGAAACTAGAAATAGTCGGGCTAGGGATGCTTTGCAGAATGTTCATTGTTCTTCTTTGCTAATGATTCGGATCTAGTTCTTTTACTTTTTCGATTAGTTGTGCGAGTCCACCGTCTTGATAGGCACGAACGAAGGCAGAACCAACAATTGCACCATCGGCATACTTGTTAACGTCGAGAACTTGTTCCGCTGTTGAAATACCGATTCCAACCGCAGTGTTCTGATTGGTGCCGGTCGCTCGAACCGCGGTTACAACCTGTTGCGCAAGGTCATCAACAGAATCGCGTGTGCCGGTAATCCCCATGGTTGAAACACTGTAAACAAAACCACGACTTAGCTCGCAGGCACGATGCATACGTGCGGGAGAAGAAGTTGGAGTCGCAAGGAAGACTCGGTCCAGCGATAACTCATCGGAAACCTTAAGCCAGTCATTCGCTTCGTCGGGAATTAGATCTGGAGTAATTAGTCCAGCGCCTCCTGCTTGTTGCAATGCTTGCGCGAAATCCTCGACGCCAAACTGGATGACCGGATTCCAATAGGTCATGACCAAAACGGGAGTATCCACGGCTTCAGTTACAGCTTTTACTGCCTCGAAAACTTGGGCCAGTTTGAACCCGTTGGCGAGCGCCTCGCCCGTGGCTTGCTGTATCACAAGACCATCCATCACCGGATCGCTGTAAGGCACGCCTAGTTCGAGGATATCGACGCCGTTTTTACACATGGCGATTGCTGCATCAACTGACTCGTTCAATGTTGGATACCCGATCGGAAAGTATCCCACCAGCGTCTTGCGGCCGGCTGCTTTGTTGCTCGCGAATCGCTCTGCAGTTTTACTCATTAGATAAGTCCAAAATACTTAGCCGCGGTTTCCATGTCCTTGTCGCCGCGACCACTGAGATTAACGAGGATTGATGACCCCGGCTCCAACGTTTTGCCGAGCTTAAGCGTGCCAGCCAAAGCGTGTGCAGATTCAATCGCCGGAATGATTCCTTCGGTTTGACTGAGCAAGCGAAGTGCATCCATGGCTTCGGCATCGCTAATCCCCTGATATTCGGCGCGACCCAAATCTTTCAACCATGAATGTTCGGGTCCAACACCCGGGTAGTCCAACCCAGCAGAGATGGAGTGACTCTCAATGGTTTGTCCGTCCTCATCCTGGAGCATGTAACTCTTGG
>JACCDO011782868.1_pt1 | contig 14054 bp, 12 predicted proteins | sample 7446101 | NCBI WGS metagenome assembly JACCDO01 (sample SAMN15323440, study PRJNA562643) | freshwater metagenome | isolation source: river surface water | place: USA:Blue River Watershed | collected 2017-08-16
CTCTTTTTTCTCTAGGACAGTGCTTAAAGCATTCGCCGGCGTGGGGATGTACATACCCGTGATGTCCAACTTCTCCCCCTCACGTTCCCCCGCAATAACGACAGACCCAGAATCATCTCCTATAGTGCTAGTCCCCTCGGTCCGTTTTCGGGTACCATGTTGTTGATGTAGGTCCGATAATTTATAATATTCCTCTTCCACTTGCTTCATCATAATCCGCTCCAGCGAATGGAAAAAATAGATGTACTGATTCTGATGGGTCGCCTCCACATACCCATGCATCCCATTACTATAGCGACCACTCAAGGCCAAGTACTGCCACGCCTCACTATGAAGGATTTCCAGGATGCTGTGAAGGAAATAATACTTCTTATCCAACTTGTATTGACTAATGACCGCATTACATACACCCACAAGAAGACTCATAAACCACGTAATCCAGTAAATTGCATCCGAGTTCACAATGGAGTTATACTGAATACTTAGGAGCGCCGGTACAAAGAGCGAGCCTGTCGTGACCGTCCCCCGCGTCCAGTGAAATGCACGACTATAGAACCGCGCTCGGTCGGTGAGTACCCGCTCCGCCGTCTTATAGCGCACTATAAGGGTGTCGCGTTGGACCGGTGAGAGTCCCTGAAGATTGCGAATGAGTTGTATGACCTTGTCATCGGTCTTGGCTTTTTCATTATAGGGTACATAGGGTTCGGAACTGACATCAACATAGACATTGACATTTTCAAGCGCGGACCCTGACATCGGCCCTTGCGCTGGTCGTACCTGAATATGGCGATGAGTATGACGACTGACACCAGACATGCCTCCCCCAACTGAAACTACTAAAAGGATTCAAGAATAATTCATAATAGGTACCCGCCACCATGGACGATTCCTATAGTGTTGCCTCCCATACGATGCCTCAGGATATGCTGCCTCAAGACATGCTACCGAAAGGTCGTCTGTGTCAAGCCTATCGCAAAGACCATCGCCGCTGCTGTAAAGAAGCAACCATAGGTCTTGAATCAGACGCGACTCCCCTGTGTAAAACCCACGCCGACTACTATAAGGATTGGTTTAAGAGTCGGCCCCCTTATCGTGGCTTCATGCGTCGTAAAGACAATCGTCTCTACCAGTCCTACAAGGCCCAGCTGGAAACCGGCCGCGTCCAAATCAATGCCAAAGAACTGAACAGCCTTGGCGACAGCGATTGTCACATTGACTATTATCTCCTATTGTGTACCTATTGTCCTGGCATTGACCCTCTCTGGAATTATCCCCTCTTCCGCACCACAATCCAGCATGATTTTATGGACTGGATTCGTTTCCCACGATATGAAACCAAGTTCAAAGAAACACTTGCTACTATTGCATCAAAACCAGTTGCACTTCATGTGGCATTCTATACTATTTTTAAAATGATAATGGAATCATATGTATATTATATTACTCAACACGAGGAGGATATTCAATCACGCATTGAAATTATTCTGGAAAAACTCTTTGAATTTCCCCTCGTACGTAATCTCTATTATTCGGATGAATGGGATTGTGTTTTTAAAAGATTGGAAAAAATGATTCAGGACGAACGGAAAGAGACATATTACACTCCAGAAGAAGTCCACTGGTTAGAACATATTTTAACCATGTCAATTCTTCCTGCCTACAAGACATGGCATCAGACCCAGACCGCGCTCATCAAATCCCAGCTCAATACCTATGTTGCGGAACTCATGGCCGCCGCCTGGCACCCCACCCGCGTCAACAACTGGGTCAACCATTACGGCTTGGACGCCGTCTTTGACCGTATGTAAGGGCCAACACACGGCAGCACAACACCGCGCCAAAAAAATTGACGCGTTCGCCACCCATCACCACCCCGCAGCAGCCCCGTACATTATAGGAATTGATTCCCACGACCACTTCCTATAGTGTATTACCTTTGTCCCCGCTCTTTTAGAAGAAAAATGGCCTCCACTCATACCTACTTCCGCTTTGCCGTCAGCGAGGACGTGCTTTCGCTCCGCGACTTGGCGGCGTGCCTCGGCATCGGCAAAAAGGACATCCACAGCATGCGCCTCACGGAAATCGGCGAGGATGGCTGGAATACGTACGAGTTTGACCTGAACTGTGAGTTGAAGGCGGAGAAGGTGAACGAGGAGTTCGGCGAGACCTTCCTCCTGAAGAACGTGTACTTGAACGGTGTTCCCTTGGAGGACTATGAGTATGATGACACGAAGAGCACCGCGGATACAGTGGACTCAGACTTGTTGACGGATACGGATGTGGAAGATGAGGAGGAGAGTGATGAGGAGACTGATGAAGAAGAGGAGAGTGATGAAGAAGAAGAGGAGGAAGAGGAGGAAGAAGAAACCTCGGACTTGGATACATCCCATGTGAGTTCCGATTCTGAGGGTTCTGCTGATTCTGGTGATTCTGCCGATTCTGCCGATTCTGGGGAGTCTACAGATTCGGCTACCAAAACTCCCGCGGAAATCTACGCCTCCATCAAAAAGAAGTTCCCCTTCCTCTCTGAAGATTCCCCTGCCGAAGCATACAAGGCACTCGTAGAAGCCCTGGACCCCCTCATCAAGGCGGAAAAACTCGTCATCGGCAACACCACAACCGGCGACTCCAACCTCTGCACCGGCTACTTCCTCACCAAGGATGGCGAGTTCTTCCTCCACACGTATTAGCGCACAATCCCTATAGTGTAATCTCCATAGTACAATCTTCATAGAATATTCACCATTTTTTCTTTGGCTCAGCCTTGCGTCCAGCATCAAGGCCTAAACAAACGCTCTTCACTATAGGAAAAGGAACATGGATTCTCCCATCATTCTTTACACACAAGAAGACTGTGTCGGCACAGGAGAGCAGTTTGCCTCCTACTACTACAAGGTCGTCGGCGCATTCCACGACGCGGAGGTCGGCGGCGCACGCGTGGTTGCACCCGTATTTCCGTTTGCACCTCGCAATAACCGAGCCCTGGAGGCGGACCCCACCCAGTCCGTGGCCGCCCATATTCAGGCCCGCTATAAGGTGGACGTGCGAATTTTCCTGGACCTGAGCGCTTCGTTTGTCTGCGACTTTGACGAGTTTCTCGCGGAGTCTAAGGGCCGAGTTAACTCCCAGTTTTTTGACGACGGCGCCCAGGTCTATTTCAACCCTGTCCATCGCGTCTTCCAGGACACCGAGTCGGCAGAGACCATACCCCTTACTATTGATAAGACTTCCAAATACGTGGTCAAGCCGATGAACGAGCGGTGGGACTATGGTAAGAAAATCGGCCATATCTTCAATGCGACGATTAAGTATCCTTTCAAGATGGAAGTCCCTAACTATCTTCCCTCCGAGGAATACATGAAGTTCTACCGCCAGTCCAAGAACTTTCTCGGCGTTCACTGGAAACGCGGCGACAATTTGGCCGCGGAACATGGGGCCACCGCCGATGACCATTCCCTACGCACGGATGCGGACCGCGTTGGCGACAGCATTAACTACCTTCTTTCCGTGAATCGCAAGGCACATGATGAGGACCCCACTGTCCCCCTCTGTACCGGCGTCTTCATTGCCACGGATACGACGGTGAAGAAGGACCGCGACCGTGTTATTGCCATCATCCGCAAGGAGAACAAAGGTATTGCCGTCTTCATGACACCGGACCTCTCGGCCGTGGAACCAGAGAAGCGCTGGGCCTGGGACGGCGCCGACCTCTGGCTCGGTTCCCAGGCGTCAGCCCTCTTCCTTTCCCCCTATGTCCTGGAGGACTGCAGCTGCTTTGGTCGGCTCATGGTCGCAAATGCCCGTCGGCGTATTGCGAAGCTGTCTGTGACCTTCATGTAAGGGGGCATGCTGCCCCCTTTACCCCCCCTGCTTGCTACGCAGCTTAACTCGTATGTAATACACTAATTATACTTGGTTTCTTCGCGCGAATAATCAATCCCTATAGTACAAACAAAAAACCTACACTATAGGGATTGGATAAAAATGCAAAATTAATTCTATAATGTTTATACATCCCCACAGCCCAATTACTCCGATTCTTCACTCTCATAACTGATTGACGATTCATCCTCAGAACCATCAATCAGTTCTTCATCCATCCATTTGCGAACATTCGTGGACACTCCTTTGATACGGCTTGACGCCAGTCCACGAAGATTGCCGACGTTGAGAATCCGTTTGATATCCTCTTTCGTGAGCGTATTATACGCATCTTTCAGAAACGAGACCCATTTCTCCTTCCATTCTTCGTACCCCATATTGTGGAAGTCATAAATCACCGCACCAATAAACTTCTTGAAAATGTCCTTCTTGATTTTTCCAGAAACGGTATTATCTGGATCCGCTTCCACAAACATCTTAAGAATTTTCTTCAGATTTCCAGTTGACGGCGGCGTATCCCCCATAATAAGAGGAAGATGTTCCATGAAGCTCAGATGATAATGTTTGGAACCACGTTCTGCACCAACAAGGATTTGGAAAGCGGTTCCGAGTTCACTCAGATTCTTCGTTTTCTTGAACTGTGAAGTCCATACACGATGAAGCAATTCTCGGTCGGCGTATACCTCGGTTCCTCGCCCAATCATTGCTTCTGCAAGAGCAACCCATGGGCGATAATTCCGGTTTTTAAGAAGTTGTCCAAAGGTGAGGGAAATCCCCTTATTGAGATTCTCATAGATTTGGGCAAACTGGTCCGGCGTTGCGTTTGTAATAATCTGTTGCGGAATCACCGCGGAATCCCAACGCCGCGTCAATTCACGGTTTCCGCACATGTCATCATATAGCATCATAACACCATCACGGTCCTTGACTCCAAATTGCCCGTTCTTATAACGCCAAAGAGTCGTGCTTCGGTTTCCGCCGTCCACAATTTGCTCATTGGTAATGCACATTGCAGGAATGGGGAATCCTTGAAGAATGCTTGAAATGAAGGACTGTTGCATCTCTAGGGGCCATACAAAGTCGCGGTTGCACTCCGCAATCTTAATCGGCTTCGCATCATCATATCCGTCCATATCCCTGCGCCCAGCGAAGAGGTCAAGGAAATCACTAATCGTGGTCGTCTGAAAGCGCGTATTCATGGTGTTCATTTTATACTCTTCAAGCCCTGAATATATATGTCTGTATCTATTTCCTGCGAGTTTTAGACTGTTCAATTTTTTAGGACTAACTCAAAATTATGCACACTCTCCATGGACACCCACCAACCGCACTTCCTATAGTGCAAATCAAGGAATCACACTATAGGAATATGAATCATGGTAAAAAATTGAGTCTGGGCGAAGCGGCAGCCCAGAAACAGTCCTCCATCTCCAATCCTCCCTCCACAAAATGAACCCCAATCTCTACGCCCCTGGCCATGAACGCATTCCCAGCTACCTCTTCCTCTCCACAGGTACGGCACCGGTCCATCCTGGATACAATGACCCACGCAAGCCGCAAGTGAATCCGAACGAATATCGCAAATATGAGAAGATTCAGGAACAGGTCCAGAAGAAGAAGGCGATGAATACACCACCGACCTCTCCTACGGAAGCCCCCATCCTTCTGTTCCAGGGACAAGCACAGGCGCACCAGCCTCGGCAGCAGAAAGTGCCAGTATCAATCCCAAGCCCCATCCAAGTCCCGCGCTACCGTAATCAGCATCAGCTTTCCCCCAATCAAAAACTGGCCCCACTTTCTCCGGTCAGCCCACGCCCCTTCAAATAAGTTTGAATAAAACCATACCCTATAGTGTTATTCAATTTTGCCTTCACTCTAGTCCGCCGAACCAGACGCCTCAGGAGTCGCGGACCCAGATTCATCCTCTACATTGTTTTTTTCTTCCTGCACTTCCACCACTGGCTGTGCCGCCTCTTCAATTGGCGCTTGTGCTTGTGGTTGTTCTACTACCACACTTTCGTCTACCACCACGCCTTCACTATAGGAAGTCTCGGCTCGTGCAAGACGAGGTGGTTCTGCTACGACTTCCCCTGCATCCCCATCCAGTCCATCTTCCCCCTCCACTTCAAGTACAGGCTCAAGATTATCAACGCCTTCTAGACTATCTTCCTTGTCTTCCCCCTCAACCGTATACACAGGCTGAATGAGATGCTCAATATCCTCCGTACTCAGATGAAATCCACCCAGCTCTTGCATCAACACGCGCACCAGCTCCACCTTCTCAGCACGCCCCATTTCCTTGATTTCTACAGACTCATCCTCCCCATCTTCCCCATCCCACTCATCATCCACATAATTCACACTCACCCCAGAAATACAGAGGTAGTAGAAGATACCAATCAAGACAAAGAGCGACGATGCCGTGTAATTGGTGGAGCCAACCGCCACCAGCGTGAATCCCATCGCCGAGAACACACTCCCTATAGTGTAATAGCTACGGCGCTTATCTGACGCAATACGTGCCTCCAAAATATCACGCAGCACCCCACGGTCCACATGCAGACGCACTCCCTCATTTTCTTCCGTATGAATTCCAACTGCCATTTTAACGAATCAACTCTTATAGTCTACATAGAAGAATTGGCGCCAGCTTTAGGTGTATTATGGAATCTATACGCTAAAAAAATTCCAATTTTCTAAATGTACTGGTTCCGTAAACATTTGGCGATACCCTCGTTTACAATAGATATGCACCGACTTGTTGCGAAAGAGCCCATATTTCGCATCCAGCAAATAGACGAAACACCCCCATACAGAATCAAGCAAATGAAGTTCCTTTGCATGTTCCAAGATTTTAATAGAATCAAAAAAGGATGACGATGTTCCATTGAGATTCACTATAGGAATGGGTTCTGTGAGTGCCGTCTGGATATCCTGGATTTCATGTGTTAAGACATAGTCCTTCCCATGCTTCTCTACAAACGCATCATAGGCCTTGTCCTCAAGCGTACTATCTCTCTGAAATGTAAAAGACTCCACGCGTACACTATAGGGAATGTCGTATGCGGCGTAGAATGATTTTACAAAAAAACATGTGTTATTTTTGATTAAGTACTGGCCCTTATAGTTATCCGTGCGCATATGGTCCGAAAGACCATGCACGAGAATGTCGTAATTTTTAATTTTCATCACCTGCTCCGTGTAGCCAACCACATTCATTCGGTCAAGCTGGACAAGAGAAGCCGATGGCGGTAGGTATTTTGGTATGACTTTTTTACCGCGGCGATAAAAATCAATGATATCCTTCGCATCTTCTCGGATAAAAACATAGAGAAGCGCCCATTTATTTAGGCTTAAGTAATAATCGATCAGCGAAAGACAATTGAATATGTCCGTCCATCCTTGATGTGAATAAAGTATTGCAACACGCGACATATACGTACAAGAACGCAGATTCTTTATGCATACATCTAAAGTTTGTAGGTATAAATTCAATAGTTGAAATTATAATACACGGTTAAATGGCTCCGTCGGTTGCACTCTTTATTACCGGCGCATATCGTACATTTGAAAAATCACTCTTACCATTTCTTGAGAAATTACCGGATAATTTCCATATATACATCTCCATCCCAAATGGTATTAGTGATACCTATTTTAATAATGCCATAAACATAAATACACTCATAAAAAACACAAATATTAAGAATATTACAATTACGACGCCCGAAATCGGATTTACCGACCCCTATACCCAACGCGAAAAGAACACAATCTATCAATGGAATCGCATCTATAATATCTTTCATCAAATCCCCACTACATACGATTTTTATATGCGATGTCGCCCAGACATACAATTCCATTGCTCCGTCCAAGATTTTACGTCCATCTTTGAAACACTCCCCGCCGACCCCAATGCTCTTTACATCCCCACCGGCTTTGACATCTTTGATAGCCGGTTTCTGCCAAAGGAAAAACTCCATGAAATAATCAACGACCAAATCGCAATCGGTACATACCCAGCAATGAAACACTACACCAATCTCTATAGTGCAACCCACTTCCAGTCCCCCGTGGTATCCGAGCATATTCTCTACCACCATCTTCAGGCCCACGGCATTACCGTTCACCGTTTTGAACTCCCTTATAAACTTGTCCTCTCAGACTGTTTCGTTATTTCCATATGCGGCGACAGTGCCTCTGGAAAATCCACACTCTCCAAACTCATCCAGGAAACACTCCCTTTTGATAAAACCGTCCTCCTGGAAACCGACCGCTACCATAAATGGGAACGCGGTCATCCCAACTATCAGACCTACACCCACCTCCATCCTGAAGCAAATAATCTGGAAAAACTTTCCGAAGATGCCTTCAAACTCAAACTCGGTGAAGATGTCTATACCGTAGACTACGACCATTCCACTGGCCGATTCACCGACCCAGAACATATACAGTCTGCCCCCTACACCATCTTCTGCGGCCTTCACACTCTCTATAAAGAATCTCTTCGCGAACTTTGCGACCTGAAAATCTACATTGATACACATGAGGAACTCAAAACACAATGGAAACTGGAACGTGATACCGCCGTACGTGGTGCATCCGCCGAGAAAATCATACAAACGATTGAAAAACGACGACCCGATTTTAAAACCTACATTGAACCACAAAAGGAATCCGCAGACATCATCTTCCATTATACACCAGGACCTGAATCCACCATCAACTTCCATCTCAAAGTACGCACCCCATACATCCATTATGTACATGCAGGCCTCATTCCCTATAGTGAAAAAATTATAGAAGAGCCCGATGGTATCACCTATCAATTCCTCCAGCACATACCCACAGAAATGCTAACCGCCTCCGCCCAAAAGTTGAACTATAGGATTGGTTGCCTAAAAGACGGATACGATGGTTTAATTCAGTATATCATACTTCTACTCACATGGAAGTACTAGAAACCTACCTCGGCCTGTGCCGAACAATTGGCCCGTGGACGGACTGGATACAAGGCCCTGGGGGAAATTTCTCCGTCAAGACGGCCAACAATACCCTTATCGTGAAAACCTCTGGTACTATAATTGCCCGTACCACGGATACAGACGGCTGGGTGGAATGCTCCATTCCTGCAATCCATGACGCTCTCACCCAAGAAAGCGAAAACATTGCCCATACCGTTATTGCCGGCAAAGGAAAACCGAGTATTGAAGCCTTCTTCCATATTCTTCCACCCCCCATTATCATCCATCTTCACCCTGCACCCCTTCTTAACATCCTTTGCCAGGAAACCATTCCCACCCACGATAACATACGCATCGTCCCCTACGCGAAACCAGGAATCCCTATTATGCGCGAACTCCAGAAAGTATACGATGACTCTATCCCCATATATTTTCTCCAAAACCACGGTATTATCATTACCGCATCCACTGCCGAGGAAGTCTATATCCATATGACAACCCTCTACAATGACTTCTTCCCACAAAAAGAACGCTGTACGAATCTACATCTATGTAGAACTATACAGCGCCATTTTCAGGAAATCAGCGGCAAAAGCCCCTATATTAAACCCTTCTTGGCAAATACAATCCCCCATCACTCCTATAGTCGTCTCTTCTTTCCTTATACTCCTGACTGTGCCGTCTTCTTACAGAAATTCCCGCTTGCCTTTGAATCCGCAAAGGAAGACCCCTCCGTCGTCTTCCAAAAATATTATGACAAGCACGGTGTCCTGCCGAGTGTCATCTTAACACCCTCCCTGATTTACACTATAGGGATGACATTTGACATGTGTATTGCGACGGAGGAAATCCTCCAGGCCTATTGGCAAGTCAGCTCACATTCCCACTTCCTTGCCGATAACGCAGTGGACGAACTTGTCAATTGGGACAAGGAGAAGGAGCGTCGGCGCACCAAATAGCGCGGTTCCAGAACTTTGCACATACGGCATCTAGGGTAATACCATGCTCTTCAAGCACATCCCTATAGTGTACGATTTTGTCTGGCTGCCCTTGCAGCTCTGGGCTCACGAGACAAAGATGGAGACCAGCGGCTCGCAGGGCAGCGGCATCCTCAGATGTGAGAGGTAAACAACTAAATACATCGATCCAGACCCACTGAACTGCGTCGGCAAGACGAAGGACTGTTTCCAGACTCTCATACTCAGAATAACGCACTGCCAGTCGTCGCTCTCCCTTTCGTGAGAGACGAATGATGGAAGGGACACCACAATCAAGCAGGAAGAAATGGCGTATACCGCGTTCCTCCAACGCAGTAATCGTCCGCTCCTCAATCCCCTCGCATTTGATATTCACTATATAGAATTTCTCTGGCGGACACCAGCGCAAGAATTCGGCAAGCGGCTGCATTGGAGTCCACGGATCGTGCCCCACTCCGTCGTCGCGAACATCAAACTCAATCCCATCCGCGACAGCAAAGACTTCAGCCGCTACTTTTTCATCCAACCAATTTATACGATGTGCAATAAACATTATATAAAGTCAACTACTGGAAAACTTTATATAATGTCGGCTGACGGTTTTAACACTATGACTCCTAATCGCGTCAAATACGTACATACATACACCGACGTGGCAGTCGCAACACCCACATATCCCAATGCACGTATCATCTGTGCCAAGACCACCAATGCGAACCACAATCCCTATAATGAAACCATTATGAGTATGCCGTCGGTCATGACAGAAGAAGGTCCAAGCATCCAGCCAAAGGAAAGAACTATAGGGAAAAGGGCGGGCGGCTCCTATTTCTTCTTCATTTTCAACTTTGAAAACTACTACCATTTTCTCTACGACACACTTCCCTATCTCCACCACTATTTTGAACTCCGCGCGAAAGACCCCTCCTGTATACTCCTCCTTCCTGCCGCCCATACATGGCTTCAGTTCCAGAGCGAGTGCTTCAGCTTACTCGGCATTCAGGAGGCAGACATAGCCTACGCCGAAGAAGGAGTTGCCTATGAGACATTATACATACCCTCCTCCCTAACACACGGAACTACTCCTATAGTGTGCTCCTCGGCCTCCAACATGCCGCCTTCCCCAGAAGCATACAACATATGGAATCGTCTCTCTGAGAATTCTTCCCCTACGGCCAGTCCAAAGAAAATCTATGTTAGTCGGCGGACACATCTCCTGGCTGATACATCCAATGTTGGAACCAACTACACCACCCGCCGCCGATGTCTAAACGAAGACACCCTGGTTGAACTCCTGAAACAACATGGGTATGTTGAAGTCTTCTGCGAATCCATGTCTATGTCCGAAAAGATTTCCATGTTCCGCTCCGCAACCCATGTTGCCGGCTTCATTGGCGGCGGCATGGCGAATCTCCTCTTTAGCCCCCCAACGACCAAAACCCTATGTATAATTACTCCCTATTTCCTAGACATCAACACCCGTTTCAAATATAGCATGGGACACACCGATATCCACTATGCCGACTGCACCGCACTTGCTCCACATGCCGGCCCCTATCCACTCTACAGCCGCGTCCGTATTAATCATCCAGGTACCGCCCATCACGATGCAATTGGCGAAATTGACAGTTGGGTGGATGATTATGACAAATACATTGTCAAAGTACCAAAACAGCGCGTCGCCGGCTTCTCCCTCACAAATGTATACGACCACATCTTCTATAGTGCAGACTTCTTGGAACCGCTTGATAAGGGTCTCAATAGTCCTTTTATTTGTATGATAGATTCTATAAAGTCTTTTTATGACTCATAGAGAAATTATGCACTATAACAATTCGCATGTGTACTTTGTTGAATATCTTTATTAAATACTCCGCCATTGATTAATATAATTGTATTATTGTCATTTTTCTGAATCATTTCTGAAAATGAGAAAATTTCCAATTCTGTACCATATAATTTTTTTCCTATTTTATTTGGACTATTATCTAAAAATCCTCTTAATTTATTTATTTTAAGGCCAAAAGGAATTAAATATAGGGAGTGGATTGAAGCAGGCCATATATACACTTCTTTCGTTTCATTCGTATCAATAATTGAATTAAATTTTGTAATTGTATTCTGAATTGTATTATAATATACATCTAAAGAATAATTTTTATTTTTATAGGGAATAATATCTATATTTTTACAATATTCTTTTCTTTCAAAATAAAAAATAACAGAATGATTTTCATAATCAATCCGTTCAATTAATGTAAATCCATAGAGTTTTAAAATATTTATTAAAAAATTATTATCACAATAAAATGTATGTTCTGTATTTAGTACATGTAAATTGTTATTGTTTATATAATATTCTAAATCTGGAAAGACTAAAATGAAATTTTTTATATTTACATTGTTATGTATCTTCTCTATAATTTCCATTGGCTTATAGAAATGTTCGAATACATGACTTATGATAATCGTATTTGCATCAATATTTCTATCATCTACATCTTCATAAAATGAGTCATAAATAATTTTATTTTCACGATTCCCCCAATACGATGGTTCAATAATATTATACTCCAGTTCTATTTTTTCTAATATAAAATCGGCTAACACCCCCTTTGAACTTCCAATCTCAATTATATTATGAATATTTTCTTTGTACTTATATACTAAATCACATACCTTCTTATGTAAAATAATCATCAGTTGTCCCGTGCTATCAGCATGATTTGTTTTATAAATTTCATTCAAACCGCCGAGATATTTTAATTGCGGTGTTTCACATACGTTGCATACACAAATATTAAATGGTATTGTTTGGTTTGATTCTATTGAACTTTCTTTTTCTATTTGATAATGGGCGACATAATTTTCATAATCATTTTTAAAATATGTATCTACAAGCGTATTATTACAAAAAATACAATGGGTTCGTATGGTATAATTCATATACATTTGTAAAACATTCATCTTTACATACTTTTATCAATATAAAGAATAAATCAGATACCTTTATTAAAATGCGCGTCATCATTCCCATGTCAGGCATCGGCCGGCGCTTTGTGGAAGCCGGCTACAAGGACCCCAAGCCACTCATTGAAGTTGACGGCCAGCCCATTATCAAGCATGTCATTGACCTTTTCCCTGGCGAGACTGACATCCATTGTATATGTAATTGCGCCCATCTTGAAACAACTGACATGCGCGCCATTCTCACATCCTACAGTGCAACCATTCATGAAATTGATGGACATTCCTATGGGCCAGTCTATGCGGTATCCCAGATTTTTGACACTATAGGGGATGACGAGGAGGTCATTGTATCCTATTGTGATTATGGTACGGTGTGGGACTATGCCGGCTTCTTGCGCTACGTGCGTGGTGAGGGCCTGGACGGGGCAATTGCGGCCTACCGCGGCTTCCATCCGCACATGCTCGGCACCGATAACTATGCGTTCTTGCGCATGGACGAAGAGACTGGTCTCGTTGCCGAGGTGCGCGAAAAGGAGCCGTTCACGGCGGACCGTATAAGTGAATACGCGAGCAATGGCACCTATTATTTCCGTACTGGCGCGATTCTCAAGCGTTTCTTTCAGGGTCTCATGGACGCCGGCATCCAGAAGAACGGCGAGTATTATGTCAGCCTCGTCTACAATCTTCTTATTCAGGCCGGCATGCGGGTCGGCGTCTACGAAATCCAGAAGATGCTCCAGTGGGGAACGCCGCGGGACCTGGAGATTTATCAGATGTGGAGTCGCCATTTCCAGCGTGCGGCACATCGCCAGGCTCCCTATAAGAGTTCCGCGACGCTCATTCTCCCCTTTGCCGGTGCTGGCTCGCGATTCAAAATGGTGGGCTATGATACCCCCAAACCCCTCCTGGACGTTAATGGCCGGCCGATGATTATCCGCGCCGTGGAATCCATTCCCCAGTGCGAAAAGAAGGTGTTCGTCTGCCTGGAGGAGCACGAGCGCACATATCATTTGCACGATGCCTTGACGAAGGAATGGCCTGATTCTGAAGTCTACGCGATTTCCGCAGTCACGCAGGGCCAGGCATGTACGTGTGAAATCGCCATCACCTCTTCACCGTCCATCACCGATGACACTCCTATAATGATAAGCGCTTGTGATAACGGTGTGGATTACAATGTGGAGGCCTATGCTGCACTAGAGGAGGATACGAGTGTAGATGTGATTGTATGGTCATTCACCAACAACCCTACTGGGGC
>JACCDO010556805.1_pt1 | contig 14053 bp, 10 predicted proteins | sample 7446101 | NCBI WGS metagenome assembly JACCDO01 (sample SAMN15323440, study PRJNA562643) | freshwater metagenome | isolation source: river surface water | place: USA:Blue River Watershed | collected 2017-08-16
AACACATTTCCCCAGACATATCCCTGGATAACTTAAAATGACTTTTAAACGCTTAATCATTCGATATAGTATTCAACATGTTCGCATTAGTAGCCTACTATTTTAACAGAAGCGATACAGGAGAATGGTATCAAAATGGATGGAGATTTAGCTCTATCACATACTTTACTACCAAAGAAGAAGCCATACAAGCACTACCCAAAGATGTCCACAAAGAGGAAAACTTTTATTACGAAGTAGAAGAAAATGATTGGGATCATGACGAGGAAGAAGATGACGAATGCTTTCACAACACATACGATACTAAAAGTGGAACATATAGTAGCAGAGAGTACAGGCAATCCTCTATATCATCTAGATATGAGGTCGTTACGATTCAACCAGGAATACCATTCCATCCTAGTACTACAGAAGGAGAAGATGATGGACGTTCCTTTGATATAAAAGTCGAGATAAATGAAGAATTATCTTATAAGGTCTGTTATCCAGATGAAACATTTTACAATTATGTCAGAAAAAGAAAAGAAATACACGACATTGTATACAGTATCATCAACTTTAATTTCGAAGGAGAACGTATGATATATCACAAAAATACAGAAAAACACTGTATTGAATACTTGGTACAGTACATGTCTTCACTACACACACTACCTAATGGATACAAAGAGGATATCAGTTGGTTTTTAGAGTATGTTACATCAGAGGAAGAAAAAACCTATCAAGAAGAAGTAAACTATCTTAGAGAATTGGCAGAATGATATCTTTTACTATTTTTCTATATTTAATAAAGTAAGTTTCTCAGAATTATCCGTCTTATTTTTATCTTTTTTATTTTTCCTCAGATAACCCACACAAAGCGATGCGAAGCAGAGCGTAGTATAACTAGTAGGATAAATAATATTTATTACTTTACTTACAAAGTAATAAAAGTATACACGTATATTTCTATTTTTTCTTTAGGATAACTCCGCTATTAGTAATTTCACTTTTTATTTGTTTTGCGATTGGAGTATTTTTAACATCTAGGGATGAACTAGTTTCTTTAAGATTCTTTTCTAGTGTATCTTTAGATTCTTTAAAAGAATACCATACATCGTCTGAAGGTAACATGTCATTATTAACTAGCTCATCCATATGGAGTGTTGCGTTATCTATATATCCCTTAATTTCTCCTTTACTATAATTTATATAGTCAGACAAAAAGTCGTCTAAATGTGTTCTAACATTTTCTCCTTCTTGATTTTTTAATACCATAACTTTACGTCTACTATCTGTACAAAAAGTAAATTTGTTAATTGAGTTTTCTACTAGATTTTTGATTACTTCCTTTTGAAAGTGTGTGTAATCAAGTTGAGATAAATTTTGTCTTTCACTTAATTCTTTTATGCTATTAACTACATTTGGCTCATTGAAAGACGTTAATTTATCAAATAATAGATTAAACTGTATAGAATAATTATTATTTGTGGTATTATTACTATTTGTATTATTACTGTTTGTATTATTACTATTTGTGGTTACAGGTTGTCCTCCATTCTGAGTGTATTTTGATATTTGTTCTAATAGTCTTGCGTTTTGTTCATTTAGTTTTGTTATATATTCATTCTGTTTTAATAGTTGTTCTTTTAATACCTTATTTTCATGTAAAATATCAAGTGTTTTTAATTCCTTCTTCTGTTTACATGTACCTAAATGTGTTTGTAACGTATATGTATTTGCGAACGATTTATTACAATATTCACATATAATTGTTGTATATTTACTCTGAAGTTCTAAGCAATGTTTAGCATGTTTTTGATGATGTGTTAAACTTGCTAAACAACTATAGTTTTTACCGCAATATTTACATGTACAACTTTGTGAACTCATATTTATTATTATATAGTAAGCCATTTATTTAAATAATTATTTATTTTATACTGACAATATATAAATTGCCGCGTATTATAAATAATTACAATTTTTTATAAATTTATTATCCCATTACTTCTTATTTTTATACATATTTTACGTATAAAAATAATAAAAATATCATTATATCTTGATATATGATCATAGGATTGTGTATGTCAATGTGAAAATCAAAAATCCTGTTTTTAGACTAAAATTATTTTTTAACATTCTAAATAATATTGGTTATTATACCAAAATACACAACAATGACTGCATTATATATTATTTATGTGTTATCAATTTCTGATAAGTGTATCACAATTGGTAATCAGATTATTTACTATCATTTTAACTAATTTATTCACCCCAGGTTGCGATATATATGTTCGCAATAATATAAGTTGATTCATAGATTCTGTATAATCATCATAAGGTAAATTTTGTTCTTGTGCCATGCAATATTGAATAGAATTGTTTAAAAGAATAGTTAATTCAGCATTAGCCATAATAAAACACTCCAGTATAAATGCATATGCACTTATTTTTTCACACACGTTACCTTCCCTTTTAATAATTATCCTTCTTCTTGAAATATCCGTACAAAATAAAAATTTTTTTACTGCGTTAACAAAATAGAGTATAAAATTAGTATTCACGGTATTTTCACCTAATGTTAACATAGATTGATAACGTATTAGTTTAATATTATCTATAATATTCCCACTGGTAAACGTTGGTAATTTACTAAAAGTATAATCAACTCTTTCTTTATAAGACTTACTTTCTTGGATTATACCATGTTGTCTAAGTAATGATTTCGTTTCTTCCAATTCAGTCCTAAGTTTATTTAGTTCTTTCTCATGTTCTCTAGAAATAAAGTCAACTACATTCTTTATTGCTAACTCTTTACATACATCCATATGTCTTTCATAATTTTGCTTCGTTTTAAATGATTTGGTACATCCTTGACATACCCTATCTTGAGGAAGTTCGCTCATATCTTGCTAATTGCTAATAAGAAAACATACTTTTAAACATGTTTATCAAAAATGATTATAATTATTTTCATTATCAGAAATACACATAAGTTATACTTTAATTTCGCACACTTCTTTATGCTAAATAATGTTAACTTTTGTTCCAGACACGTAAGACTTATTTTCTTATTTATCATGAACTTTCACAATCCATATGATCATTCATTTTAAAAATGAGTATGTTATCTTATTTATACGTATTTTCCTTAGAGAATAAAATAATTTAGGGTTAATTATTTTTGTAAGTTGTCACAATTCTCAGTGACACTGCTAAATATGTCTGTATATTTTTATTATATTAATACGACAATTTGTGTATGAAATCAATGTGCATTATTTTTAAAGTAACTTAAATAAATCATTTATAGTATTTATCCTACCTAGTTATACTACGCTCTGCTTCGCATCGCTTCGTGTGGGTTTCCTGAGGAAAAATAAAAATGTAAAGAAATAGACAGACAATACTGAGGACATCTAATTCGTATTTAAAAAAATGAATTTTAATCTTATAGTATATAGTATATATAACGTATAATACATTGTATAAAAGATGGAAAATGTGTCAGAAGAACAGAAAACTATAACAGACAAAAAAGAAGAATACAAACGTGCATTCCTTCTAGAAAAAGAAAAGAAAAATAAAGATAAAGGTTCTGCACTCACTCAAAATAAATATAACTTAGACGTAAAAGCAAGTAAAAACAGAAAAGAATACAACAAACTAGTGTACCAATTAAGAAAAAAAGAATCTATAAATCAGACAGAAGAAAGCACAAGTCAACCAGAAGAATTACAAGAAGAAAAACGTGAAAATAAATATAATCTAGGTGTAAAATCATCAGAAAATAAAAAAGAATATGACCGATTATTGTACCAACTAAAGAAAGAAGAAAAACTTCAAAAATTTAAAGAACACTACGAGAAGAATGCAGAAATAATAAAAGAAAAAGCAATAAAAACACAGAAAAAATATAGAGAAACTTTTAAAATTGTTAAAGATATACATGAAAATGGATTATCTCTAACAGAAGAACATAAACAGAGAATCACAGATATTTTTAGTGTATAAAATTTCATACACTTCTTAAAACAAGCTTAAAGCATTATATTTCTATATTAAAACCAATATAGAAAACTTTCACACTATGTTAACCTCAGACATACATATCTCACTCTCAAAAGATATGCACAAATCATTAGATGTGGATACCTCTTTGATTACACAGATTGACCGCCATCAATCCGTATATGAAGGTACCCACATTAATAGAATCTATTCCTTTAAACCACAATTTAAAAATAGAGTGAATACAGAGGATATCATCTATTTCGCCAAGGATCACCGTTTATTTACCCTAGTTCCCGTCCTTACTATCCCAAAGGAAAACGAAGGAAAGAAACCCTTCTTCACCACCGGTACTCTCAAACGATACCACATTCACGACTGGATACAAGATAACGGTAAACTTATCGACCCATTCGATAAAGAAATACGCAACTCCAATATGGCAATTGTCATCCCAGAAGGAATGATAGTTATCGACATAGATAACACATCAAAATCTGACGGACAAAACGGTGTAGCTTACTTTACACAACTCGTTCTTCAACATACATCCTACGCATCCATTGAAGAATACTGTGCTAGTGAAAAGATAAACTACACAAAAACTCCATCCGATGGTTACCACCTTTTCTTCCAATATTCTCCAGAGTATCACACAGAATTAACCTCGACTTTCAACAAGTGTAAAGCTATCGACGTAAAACGCCCAGGAGAATTTGTCACCGCACCAGGAAGCATTTACCAAGGATGTCACCCACTTCACGTCTATGATAAACAAACAAAAAAATACACAAAGGAAGACAACTCTCCTCACAAGTGTGGAGGCTCAAACAAGGATTGCAAATATAAAGGAAAACTATACACTCCACACTTCCAACCTGTACCTAACCCAAGATTAGGTCTCCCAGAACCAATCCCTTATTATGCATTTGTACCAAAATGGATTCAAAAGGAATGCACAAAAGAAGTCACTCTCATCCAACCCGAACCATTCACTCCGGTCGTCAAAGTGGATATCAACCATCCAAAGTTGAAAGGCTTACTCGAATGTTGCAAACAGGCATTCCTTGCAGATAAATCTACCTGGGTATCCGCTGTTTGGCTCTTTAAAACACTTTTAGGTGAAGATGGTCGTCCTCTCGTACATGAATACTCCAGTGCATATGACACCTACAGCTACCCACAAACTGATTCCCTATTTAATGCAGGACAACCTACTCGATATCCGTACAGACTATTACATAAACTTGCAAAACAGTACAATCGGGAGAGATACGAGAAGATTACTAATCCTATACAGATTGATCTAAAGTTTACTCCCGATGAGATTGTAAACAAAGAGTATATATCATCTGATGTGTATCTTCACCCACAAGAGGTAATATGTTTGCAATCTAACATGAAAACAGGAAAGACTCATTGTATACCAGAAGTCATTCAGAAGCTATCCAAAGAACACAACAGAGAAATTCGTGTACTAGTAGTCTTATTTCGTGTCACTCTTGTCACAGAATTAACAAATAAGTGGAAGCATCTAGGATTCACATCTTACCAAGAGTGTGATAAATACATTCACTCCTCTGTATATCCTAGAACTATCGTACAAATTGACAGCTTACACAAAGTATCCGGCAAATTCGACCTTTTAATTCTAGATGAGATAGAATCTACTGTTAACCATCTTACTTCTGGACATATCAAACACTTCGACAAAAGTTATCGAAACTTTATAACCTATTGTACCAAAGTACCCAAAGTGTTTTGCATGGATGCTACCTTACAGGATATCACGATTGACACCTTATTTAAGAACAGAAGTATCCACAAGATAAAAAATACATACCAATCATACACAAATTCGAATGTATATTTCACACATTGCAAAGCCTATTTTGTCAAATTATGTATAAACGAATTACAACAAGGAAAGAAAGTTATCGTTCCTAGCAACTCAGAACGCTTTATTGTCTATCTTAAAGAGATGGTGCAAAAGGTATTACCTGATCTACGCATAGGAATAAAAACAGCCTTACTTGGAGAGGATATCAAAACAGATGACTGGGATAAATATGATTTATTCCTATTCTCACCCACTATTATAGCTGGGGTTTCTTTTGATAAACCACACTTTGATGTATGCTACTCTTTTTTTACAGATAGGTCATGTACTGGTGATCTTTGTGCACAACAACTCATCCGTGCAAGAATACTCAAGGATAACAAATTTGTCATCCTTGTACCTAAACCAGGAAATGAAACAAGCTTATCTATCACTATAGAAGAATGTGAAGATTATATTTCCGATGTTATCTCTATAGGTGACGCACATTTATACACAGACGAAGTAGAGTATGATGTATATGAAGGCACAGTTCAAAAGAATGAATACTATTACTTACTCTTATCCTCTATTATGAAACAAAACCTCACTAAAGTTAACTTATATGGGTATCTTAAGAAAATACTGGAAATGCATGGTATGAAATGTACAAATCTTCGAATTCCTCTGAAAAATAAGAAAATCGAAAAAGAATGTGAAGTACTTGATAAGATATTTACCGATTGTGCAAAGAAAGTAAACAGAGAGAAAGCAGTCCAAATACTTAACTCACCTATACTAAAGAAAGACAAATATGACGCATTAATGAAGAAACCATCCAACTTACTTACTCAGGAAGAAAGAGACAGTATTACCCATACGTTATACATCAATACATACGGCGATGTTGACCTTACACCAGGATTACTATTAAAACGTTTACCTTATATGAATGGATTTAGAAGTATTCGACAAATACGCACGAGACCTATCGATGAGAGTATTCAATATGCTTCCAATAGACATGCAGAAAGCTATGATGATAGACTAGAAATGATTGCACTAGATGAAATCAAAAAGGAAGAAGAAGAAATAGATGTATTTGACATACCTTCCGAAGATGAATCCAAGTTTTCTGTTAAAAGTGAAGATGAAGAAGACGAGGAGAAAGAAGAAGAATACGAAGAGGATGAAGAAGAGAAAGAAGATGAGAAGGAGAAGGAAGACCGTATACAAGCCTTTTTACAGAGTAGAATCCAAAAGAAAGAAGCTATCCGAAAGAAGGTATTCAAAGGGAAAACTGCAGAATCATCTAAGTTTAAAATGGAGTATTCTAGAAAACATAAAAAACTAGAATTCGCATTGAGTATCATTAAGATGTGTGGTTTTACTTCTCTAGCTGATACGGAAAAGCGCAAAGTAGACTGGGTAAAGGTTGAAGATTATATATTGGAGAACGAGAAAGAGATCCGAGTGTTATGGAATATTGAAAAATATAAAGGTGGTGTGAAAGAGGATGACTCCGATGATGACGAGGAAGAAGAAGAAGAGAAAGTAAGGAAGGTGAATAAAAAGTCACTAATAAATTACATAAAGCATAAAGTAGAGGTTACTACAGGATTGACAATAAGGTCAACATCTAAAGGAAGTAAAAGTTATAATTTACAAATAATATAAACTACTCAGGAATCCCCGTCTTATTTTTATCTTTTTTATTTTTCCTCAGATAACCCACACGAAGCGATGCGAAGCAGAGCGTAGTATAACTAGTAGGAAAAATAATATTTATTACTTTATATAAAAAGTAATAAAAGTATACAGAAATATTGTATAATTTTTAAAGATACTACACACACTACTTTAAACCCTACTTATAATATCTTTCTTAGATAGTGAATTTTTAAGAAAGGGTTGAAGTAGACCTTTATTACTTATACTATAAAGTAATAAATATCATTTATCCCAGTAGTTATACTACGCTCTGCTTCGCATCGCTTCGTGTGGGTTATCCGATGAAAAATAAAAAATGTAAAAAATAAGACGGTCAAATCTGAGAAGATTATTTTATTTGTAAAGTATAACTTTTACTTCCTACATACGTTGACTTCATTGTCATCCCTATTACAAATTCTATCTTATTTTGCACATATTTAACCAAAGTTCTTTTATTCACCTTCCTTACTTTTTGTTCTTCATCCGAGTCATCCTCTTCTGTATTTCTACCAGCTTTATATTTCTCAATACTCCATAATACTCGGATTTCTTCTTCGTTTTCAATGATGTAATCCTCAACTTTTATCCAGTCTACCTTTCTTTGATTTGTATCATTCAGAGAGGTAAATCCTGCAATCTTGATGATGTGTAGAGCAATTTCTACTTTTCTCCAATTGTTGTCTACTTTTTTTCGAAATAGTTCACTTTGTTCTTTGTTATTTTCTTGAAAGATAACATTATTATTTCTAGCGTAAGCTATGGAGTCATCTATTGGACAATCTCGGATAGGTAAGATAGTTATAAAGCCTTCTATAAAGGATAGGTTTTTTAACAGGAAATCTTCTGTTATATTTTTGTAAACATGTAAGCATACATATTTTAGTAGTTTGTCTTTTTCTTTTTTACTAGTAACGTTTACTCCTTTTGTGTATAGTTGTATGTATTCTTGTTCGGTTATATCTTCACTCTTTATAATATCATTTATTTGTTCTTGTTTCGTGGAAGAACAAAATAAACTATTGAGTATGACTGGTATACTTTCTATAGTTAAGGGATTATCTGAGTCTATATTTGGATAAGTGAGTAACTTTCGGATAAATTTGTATTTATCTTCTTGAGTCACCTTAGAAGCGTTCTTTTTAGATAATTGGATGCAATCTTGGAAAGATATGTCATCTGCTTGTAAGATAGATTGGTAATCCTGGGGTGTTAATTGGGTATAATTGTTTAACAAGTAAACGTACAGGTTGTTCTGTTTTGCTTTTAACTTCTGTAATAAACTTTGTTTTAAATTTAGAACATTCTGTATGTCATCTTCTGTATAGTTGCTTACTTTGTTTATGATACTGATAGCTGTATCAAGTGTGCAATTAAAGAATTCTCTTTTTGATGAGATGCGGTAATCATTTAGTTCAAAGTGGATGATTTTTTCGATTACTTTGTAGTTTTGTATTTTTTCAGATATATGTTTAAATTCGCAAGGTTTTATGTAGGAAGTTGTATAAGAGTCCATTCTTCTGTTAAAGTCATTTGTGCTTCCTATTTTGTATACATGTTCTCCGTATAATGTATACATTTCGTTCCATAGGATGTATATGTATCCTTGGGAGGATGGATCTTCTGGTAAGTCTTGGTTCATTTTTGAGAGTGATAGGTTTATCTTTAAAGAAATCAGTTTATAACTATTTTTTTAAATGGAATACCTTCGTTTTGGAGTGGTCTCGTATTGTTCCCCTCCTTCTATCAGATTAAAAGGTATACTCCAGAATTTCTGCTTATCTTTATATGCTTTAAAGCAATACATAAAGCATTCTATTTGTTTATTTCTTGCAGCCTTAGTGACAGAAATATAGTTTATTTTTTCAGATGTATACTTTAGACAATCTATATGTCCATTTCCTGCAGCAAATGCAGGGGTTAATTCATCCCATGGACAACCATTTTCTATACAATATTTTAAACAATCTAGATGTCCATTTTCTGCGGCTAATACAGGGGTAAGTTCGTCCCAAAATCTACCATCAGGCATACCCCAAAATCTTTCATCTGAATCATCTAATGGGTTTGGTTCCTCATATGGTTTTTTCTCTAGCAGGTAAGAGATAAAATTTATTCTATTATATCTTGCAGAATTTGCATAAAGTTCTCTATAGGGTGGACACTTTTCGTCATTTAAGTATTCTTTAAATAAGTCAAACTCATTGTTTTCTATGGCTTTAAATATAGGATGCTTTTTCATCTTTGTCCAAAGGAAATTGTTCTTTAAATAAATAATTTACACATTTGATAATCACTTAAAGCGTCTACTATTTCTGGTCTTAATACTCCAAACTGTAAATAGTTATTATCTTGTTTTAATTTATTTCGGACTATCTTCAAATCATTTGTTGTATTCTGAGAATAGTTCTTAGGTGAAACATTTGCACATATTTTATAGATTCCTTTTGGAAAAGATGCTAGAAAATTTCTTCCTAATAGTTTTGCAGTTTCTGTTTTTAATAAGTCGTCTGTGAAACCTTCTTCGAATTTTATGATTGAACTTCCTATAGGCTCATTCTCTCCTATCTTTGTATCAGGAATAAATACTTTATACACACTAAGCAATTTATGTAATATATTGAACTCATACGGAGAAAGCTTTAAATTATAACGATATTTAACAGCTATCCAATTACTTATATATCTTTCTTTTCCAATAGGAGGTAACCATCTATATGGAGTATATTCTCCTTTTGATGTGTTTAAATACCTTACCATAACAGATAAATGTCCAGGCGTTCTATCATTTGAAAATACTTCTCTCAGTTGTTTATCCCATTTGCATGCCCCATTTATCCAAGCATTTTGTAATGGAACAGTATGGTCTATCTGTAAATCATTTGCATTTATGTATGGCTTCTCTGTTAAACTAATATAATCTCCTGTGTAAGGAATCCATTTTCCACTCATTATACTACAACTATAATCTTCAGGCTTACATGTGTTAGTTAAATTACATTCATTTGGAAAGAATGATACACTTTCTGCTTTATTCTCGTCATATAAAACTTGTGACCTAGTTGTACAATTAGCATCTGTTCTCCATAGACCAAATTGAGAGTCTCTACTATATTTTTCTGTACAGATTGGTTTTTGTGTAACATTACCTACTAATTTATATAACACCTTTAAGTATTCCGGTATAACTCTATCTTTATATGATAGTCTTATAGGCTCAAACTGTTCACACATATCATCAATTTCATAATACTTTTTACCGTTTTTTATAATATCATAATCTTCTGTATATGGATTATAAACATACATATTATCATCAAACTTAATTTTCCAATTTCTCCATATTGTACATATTTCTTCTGGAGTTTTCTCTGTATAATACTTTTCATTAGAACCTAACCTTTTTATACTCCACACAATTATTGCACTTATAAAGAAAAGTATACAAATAGTTATTAATTTCATATTTAATTAACATTTTAGAAAAAAAGTAGTACATTTTTGTTTTTTATTTTAAAAATGTACTACTTTTTCTATTTTTTATTAGAAATATGTAAATATAAGTGTAAACTGAGTTTTCCTATGTTAATCCTACCCAAATAAAAATGTCGTCAAATCGCATTCAAAGTATTATAACAGACATCCTCCAGCATCCTGAATGGAGAGAGGATATCCACGATGCTAGAATTGTAAGCGAATGGAGAAAAGAACACTCAAGACATACACAATTATTCAACCAAATTATAAGTGTGCTAAAACGAATGGATTCTTCCTTTTTAACGAGAGTGCTTCACTCACCCGTTGAATTATTTGATTTAGAACAAGTAGACAAAGAGTATGGTTTATTTTTAGATAATAATAACCGAGATAACTTCCGGGCAAAAGAACACACATATACTGTAAGCGTAATGAATGCACTTACTAGAACACTCGGTAAACAAGTATTTACACCAGGGAAAGCTATTTGTGTGACTGTGCTTGATAAGGAGACACTCCGGTCTACTGTATTATTTGATTCAGAACACGTAGATGTCCAGTATGATCGTACAAATGAGAACAAGTTTATAGATATGAGCAAGCATATACACACTGTGTCTTTCAAGGGGATATCGGGTCATGTAAAGACAGAGTATGCAAATATTCAACCATCTTTTTATATTAAGGGAGTTACAAGGGTTTATGAGGGAGTACATGAGCCTGACTATGCATTCCAGATGTTAGCTATACATACAAGAGTGTGGTATTCTGATGCGGGTGAGGTTACCGGTGTAGAATTGGAATCATCGGAGATAAATCCTGGTATAGTATGTAGAATCATTCCTATGTTTAATGAGATATTAACTCGTATGGGTAAAGAACGTGTTTCAGAGAGATGTCAGCTTGTGATCTTTAGTTCATATGAGGAATACCTTGTGAGTGATTGTGAGAATATATTGTTAACTGCGGTATACTATCCGAAAGCTTCTAAACGATATCTTTCGTTTCATGTAAAGCTAAATGAGCCGGATACTACTATGTATCGGATGTATGCTATAGATAAGCGCCTTGATTCTGATGTTCCTGAAGAATATGAGGTTAGTGGGTTGCACATAGAGAAGGATGACTGTGTTGTGTTTTCTAACCGGGTGGAACCTAGTGAAATGGGGACTTCGTTGGTAGTCTGTTACGTTGATCCTGGACATACGTTGTTGACTGTGGGAGATATAGTGTCATTTCCTTCTGTATTGGAGGAAGAGATATATAGGGAATTGTTTATCCACGAGAGAAATAGATGGAGAGCGCATGTTTAGTTTTTACTCTATCTAGAGTAAAAAATTAATCTCTGACTTCTACGCCATTATTGTAGATTATGAGTTCTACCAATCTACCATGTTTATCCCACTTTCTAAATTCTCCGTGTGCTTCATTATTTACATATGTAAAGTGCAATTGAAGTTGACCATTATCCCACCAAGATTTATATTCTCCTTCTATTTTTCCGTGTAGAGTATAATATTTCTTTTGGAGTTGTCCTGAGGTATACCACTCGTTCTGTTCACCATGAAGTAATCCGTCTGCATAATTCCATTCTAATTGTAATGGACTGTTTTCCATTTGATAAAATTGTTTATACAGTCCGTGGAGTAATCCATGTACATATATACTCTGAACTAACGGATGACCATCTTCACTGCATTCTTTATATTCTCCATGTCTTTTACCATTTACGCATATAAATTGACATTGGAGTTGACCAGATTTATAGTATCGTTTATGTTCTCCGTGCAACTGGTCGTCTACGTATATTTCCTGATCCATTATTTCTCCTGTAGAATACCAAATAGTAGATAGTCCTTGACGTTTACCATCTATATAGGTTACTTGTGAACTTAATTGTCCTGAAGGATACCAATCTTTAAAGTCTCCATGACGTAATCCATTTGCATAATTCAATTCAAAGTGTAATGGACTGTTTTCCGTTTGATAAAATTCTTTATACAGTCCGTGTAGTTGTCCGTCTGCGTACACAGTCTGAACTAACGGTCTACCGGTTTTATCCCATTCTTTATATTCTCCATGAATGTCTGTATATTTAATATGATATTCTTCTTTGAGAGAGCCGTTATCGTAGAATATTTGGACGAACGCATATATAAAATTCTCAACAAGGGATGCAATCCATTTATCCATATAGGGTATCGTTTCGAATACTTCGAGTATTTCCCTTTTTTCTTCTGAATGAAAATCGGTTAGCTTCGCATTCGATTGCGTCATTTTATTTTTATTTTACTACTGTTTATGAGTAAAATAGTATTTGTTTTCTTCTGTAAAATCAGTTTCTAACTTCCACACCATTTATGTAGATTTTGTCTTCAATAAGAATACCGTCGTCATCCCATTCTTTGTATTCTCCATGCAATTTGCCATCTTCGTAATAACGATGTCCACATAGTTTTCCGTTAGACCAAACTGTGCATTCTCCGTGTTCTTTTCCATTATTATGATGATGGTGTAACCATAGAATACCATTTCTATCCCATGATTTGCGTTCTCCGTGATATTCATTATCCTTATGGTATCCGTGACACCATAGAATTCCTGAAGCGTACCATAGTTTATACTCTCCATTTAACACTCCCGAAGTGTATGTATACTGTGAACTTAATTGTGGTGGAGTTACCTCTTGGTACCAATATTTACAGTCGCCTTCCTTTTTACCATCTACAAGGCTAGCTTGTGTGTTTGGTTGTCCATTAGGAAACCAACTTTCATATTGTCCGTGTAATTCATTGTTACGATATGTTGTCTTTATATGCAGTTTTCCGGTACCACTTAGGTTATCCGAATTAGGATACCACTCTCTGTATTCTCCATCTTTTAATCCATATTTTGTACGATATTCTTCTTTGAGAGAACCATTATCGTAGAATATTTGTTCAAGTGTGTATATAAAGTTCTCAACAAGGGATGCAATCCATTTGTCCATATAGGGTATCGTCCGGAATACTTCTGCTATCTCCCTTTTCTCTTCTGAGTGAAAGTCGA
>JACCDO012398148.1_pt1 | contig 14051 bp, 6 predicted proteins | sample 7446101 | NCBI WGS metagenome assembly JACCDO01 (sample SAMN15323440, study PRJNA562643) | freshwater metagenome | isolation source: river surface water | place: USA:Blue River Watershed | collected 2017-08-16
AAATTGGACTTTTTCTGTGTTAGATAATGAAGATACTAGGCAAATAACACACAAAACCTCAAACTTATCCACAATCTTATTGTTATCCGTATCAAAGACCTTGTCGAACATATCGTATAATATCTGCATGTCGAGGAGTCTACCTTGACCCAGCAAGAATTCAAACTCAAATTTTCTCAATGCAAATGTTTCGGGTAATTCACGCTGACTTCTTAGCCGCAGCTGCTCCATCTCCTCCTTACCCCATTTCGTGAAGTGATAGAACAGTGCCGGCACGCTGCCTTTCAGCGTGGTCGACCCGCTCTGGCCCATGTCTCGCGGCTGATCAACCTTCGAGTGTTTCTGTTTCCTGTTATTTTTTGGGTTTTTTTTTATTTTTCAATTTATTGCCGGTACTTTTTATAGATTCCGTCACAACGGATATGTTTACGAGTGCATTTTTAAGTTCGATTTATGTTTCGATAGATTCTCTGCTGGTAGCACTAAACACAGGATGGGATCTACAGTATTCGATTATCAATACATAATGACAAATATATTACACGGCGGGGCAAGGCTCCTTCCATCACTATTTACACCTGTCCCAGGATTTTTAAATTGTGGTTGACGTGTCCATAATAAAAGGTCTTGGTTATCTGGCTGCAGCCCCACAATGACAACTCCTTCAGAGTGGGCATATTATCAACGAAATAGCCCAGTGTTTTCTCATCAATATTTCGCACAAAAGACATGTCTAATGAACGGAGTGATTTATTGTGGAAATATAGTGCTGCAAGTGATTTGCTTGTTATTTCGGTACATGAATTGATTGACAATTCTCTCAAGTATGTGGTACCTGTTAATGCCAGCTGTATGATGACGTCATCAGTGACCCCTCCTACACCCTGTAAGTTGACATATGCAAGAGGTCCTATACTTCTTATAAAGTTATTGTTTTCATCATGAGCTAAGAAGCATCCAATGAGACCAGTCGTAGAAATATCATGTAAACGAGCTAGACTTAATGAATGGATGTTGCTACAGTTTTCTTTAATCACTTTCACTAACTCATCATCTAGTTTGTGACAACCGGCAGCATTGATAGTAGTCAATGTTTTACAATATAATTTGATTACTTTGCATATACTACTACATGTAATATTAAATAAGTTTTCAAATGATACAGTGGTCAATTGCAAACATGAGTCTGGTTGAGCAAGAACTATGATATCCTCGTCGTGTAAGTGAATACAATTGTCAAGTTTGATGGTCTGCAAGCCTGGTACAGACAACATAGTCATCATAACGCTACTATTAAGACGATTATTGCATGATAAATCTAACGTTTTTAGTGTTTTCTTAGATGATTCTAGTATTTTACAAAGCGCATCACTATCCAAGCGATATAATCCAGTGATTTCAAGTACTTCAAGTGCATTCAAATAGGGAAGTGCATCAAGAGCTAGTTTAGTGGTAAATCCATGCCCACAGTTTCTCAAGGAAATAGTATGAATAGGCGATTCTTCTGTTTCTTCGTCGATATTTCTAATTGCTATGGACTTGATTCCTAATAATAAGTCCAGCTCATCCAACTTGGAGCATTCAGGAATAATAAATGCTTCACAACCATATGTGGCGAGGGTCTGTACAGCTAAACTATCAATTTTATTTAATGCGCCCAATTTTATACCCAACAATGATCTCGATTCATTGTCAATTCCATCCAAACTTTCAATGTTTGCAATATTCTCAATCAAAAAATCAATACAAGTATCAACTAAAGATGGTACAGTTCCTCTGTTATTATTGTATTTTCTGTTATTACCAATAGGATTCCATTTTAAATCGAAAATAAAACGATCATAATCATCTGCATGATCTGGTAACTCGTTTGTAACGTGACCTAATTCTGCAGTCTTCAGCATTTCTTCCCGTTCACGCTTTATTTTATCCCTTTTATTTATCATTACTTGTGCTGTAGAGAACGCGCCGCACCAGTCGTTATCAGCGACGTTTAATCTAGTTGTGCCGAGCCCCATCGGCGTACTGGATGCCTTGCTTAGCGAAGGTTTGTCTGCAACTTTGTCAGCACGCGCAAAGTGTGATGCCCTATTCGTTGCTATATCGCGATACATTTCTCTTCTCTGCGACTTCTGGTCTTTCTCTTCATCATCAGAAGCAGACTCGAATTGGACTTCTCTCTTGCGACTCATCTTTCTCTTCTTGTGTCTGTGTGCTGTGTGATCGCCGCATTGGAGTGACTCATTTCTTTTCCGATATGGTGTGGATTAGTAAAAATGTAGAAAAAATAATATTTTGTTATAATAATACAGTAGATTCATTATCGACAGAAGAGTCTACCAGCACATTGCGCTGGAGCCCTCATCGTTGCTTTTGCAATACACTAAAATGATAGAGTGTCTCTGTACGTGCTTTTAAATTCTTCGATTTGTCTGTTATATTGAAATTTTAGTTCTGCAAACTGATTTTGATGTGATTTTTCTATGAGCGCAAGCTCTACCTCGTGTGCCGCATCTATAGTAAGCCTTTGATTACTGAGTTCCCGTTTGTGAATATGATTTTGCCGTTCTAGTATGGCTTTAGTTTTACTCACAACAATACTTGCTATTCTATTCGTTTCATTGTTCATTAGCATTTTGTACTTACTCACCTCATTTTTCATATTCTCTAGTGATTCCCGTAGTAGCAACATAGAAACCTTATACTTGCCGGTCAATTCATGGACGTAATTACCCAAAGTTGTGTACCTTCTATTTAAATCCGACACTTTAACACTTAGTATGTCCGTATTGTTGTTGACTATACCTTTCACCACGTGTTCATGGTGCTGAGTATGGAGTGAAGTATACTTCTCTTTCATATCAATGTACTCATCATTGATAGCACGCATTTTAGACTGTAATGCTTCGTACTTTTCATTCACTTCATTATATTTTTGTTCATATTTCCCTAATTCCAATCTGTGCGAGTTACTGACACTGTGAACATCATTTTTGTGGTATTGAATTTCTCCATGCAACGCCTTGATATTATCCTTCAACTCGGCAATTATCGCTTCATACTCACTGCTTTTCAATGAATGTTGCTTCAAGTTGGACTCGTGGTTATCTATCGTCCTTTGATGAGTTGAATGCAAATCGTCATAATGCGTCTTTATCTGACGTATTTCACTGTTTAATTGGAATTGTTCATGTTTAATTTGTGAATTTTCCTCTATACATTCTTGTAAATTCCTGTGCACTTCCACATTCTCCGCTACTTTCTGTCGCACGATAGACTTGAGGGTGTCGATGTGACCTAATGCTTCTGTTAATTTTTCTTTCATCGATACTATTTGACGATTTTTATTATCATTTTCTATTGTTAATTCATTCATTTTACTCACTTGCATGTTAATCGTTTCATTCAAAGCACTAACTTGTGTTGCAAGCTGTGATGATAACTCTTTTCCACGGGCTTTAGACTCCTCTAGCCATTGATTCAACACCTTTTTCTCTTCAATATATTTATCATATTCTGCTCTATTTCTATGTTCTAAGTCGCTTATTACTTGCTTCTTATTGTTGTTCTGCAGCTCCAACTCTTGTATTCCCTGCAAACTATTCGTGTATTTTGTCGCTTCATTCTCGTATTTATTCTTCAAAACACTTAATTCATCGGTAAGAAGTCTTAAATCACGAATTTTTTCATCTTTTAAAATTTTTTCATTCTCTAATTTTTCTATAAATAAAGAGTTACGTGAGTCCGTTGAAGCGGCAGGCTGCTGGTCGTATGTGTTACCTTGAATAGAAATTTTTTCCCTTTTTTCTTTTTGTAAATCTACTAATAATTTATGCGTTAACACCTTGTGTTTATCCTGAATACTCTGGATTAATATGTCTTTCTTGCCCAATTCATTGGCAAACTCCGACTCATAAGACTGTATCATTTTTGCGACTTTGTCTTTCATTTCAATAAATTCTGCTTGCTTACCTTCGAGGAGGTCTCTCACATGATCGTATTCACTAGTTAAATAGTTTAAACTGTTCATATTATTTATATTTTCCGTGTGTAAATTATTTCTTTCTTCTGTCATACTGTTTAACTGTGCGTGCAGATGAGCAATCTCGGCTTGAGTTGACTTTTCGACATCTTGTAGTATTAGTGAGTAAGTGATTGATTGATTGAGCATGTGAGTAGGTTATGGTGATATACCTTGTAATGCATGTATTGACTCATCACGCCTACTAACGCTGTCTTCGAGGGTGCTAATCTTATGCGTGCAATCATTTTTTAGTAGCAGTAATTCTTTATTATGGTCACTTAAATCGGATATTTTGTTTGCTGCTGCTGTAAGTTGACTTATTAAATCATCCTTGGTGCGATGCAACTCATCATTGGAATCCTTCAAGTTTTCAATTAATTTATTCAAGTTAGCAGCCTCATTTATAAATACACTTTTTTCGGTTTCTAATTTGCTTAATTGATTTTCTATATTCAGGATGTAGGTATCCTTACAGAATTGAATTAGTGGATAAGTAAGTCAGTAATTTCAGGATGGATGATTTACCTTTAGATTAGAGTCATTTTCAGCGTACTTCAACTGCTCGTTCAGCTGGACAATATCTTGCTGCGCTTGAGCTAAATGAGAGGTGCAGATCATTAGGTCGTTCTGAGTTAGACTAGATTTCTCTATTAAATGATCAATATAACTTTCTCTTTCATTCTTCAAATAACTTTCAACCAATTCTAATAAATAATTCTTAGTGTGCATTGATGAAATTGGATCTGCTTTCATCTCATTAAGCACTTCATTGTCTATGATATCGCGGTATAACTTCCCTAAGACATCCTGTGTCACCCTCTTGAATCTATTGTCATACTTGAGTTTAATATCATTCAATACCTCTTTATACCTTTCATCTAATGTATTCACCTTAATATTGATCTCATCAGGAGAGGTGTGCGTGACTAGTGTATTGAGGATAATTGGAGACTGGTTCGGCGAACGAATAGCGTATGGTGTGTACTGCTGTGGACTGGTATGGATTGGTGTAATTGATTCTTGTTTTTGATACGGTTTTTTGTTCGTTGCAGGAGACTTTTTGGCTAACTTGTGTCGATGCTGCCTGTCACTAGACGTGGGCAGCACTATCGAACCCTTCGAGTCATACAAACCCTCCATTTCCTATCTGGTACCTGGGTAGGTACCATGTAAAAAATCTTTTGACCGGTGGGTCATTGAGTCCTTTGGAATCAACCGGATCATGTAAAAAATATTACAGCACCAGTATAATAGAAGTGAGAATTCTGCCCGTGTAGACGCGGGTGCACAGAGGAGTAGGACGTACTATCCAGTGAGACATTATATTACAAAAATACTTCTATTTATTCGATCTGGGACTTGCCAAATCAAGTGCTTGCATATCGATGTGCTCATTATCTGCTTCATGTTTAGAGTCATTTTTGGTGTTTTTTGATACACTTCCTGTGGCGCTACTCGCTACACTTGTGCTGGATGATAGCTGAACGTTGGATATTTTAGTTCGCATGGGAATGGTAGGAATGCTGGTCATGCTTCGACTGTAGATGTGATTGGCATATTCCTTCTTCTTGGTCTGCTTCCAATGCGCGGAATTAATTGCAATAGTTTGACGCAATTTAGGAATCATTGTCTGAGTGTTATTGTTAATCATTCTAGTAAGTGTGCCAGCTGCTGGAGTAAACGCTGGTTCTTCCTTAGTTAATTCATGTTCAACGACGTCATCCAAACTAAAAAAATATTTTTCATTATTTGTTTTATCCCTCAATGAACCTCTGATCATTTCCATATCAGCTGCAGATAGTGCCATGTTCGAATTGTCATTACCCGTCAATGCCGCTTTAATCTGTTCTATATTCATTAGTTGTAGTAAACTTTCTTTATGTTTACTTGCTGCCACCTTCAGGGCATAATTTGCACACACAAATTTTGAAATTTGTATTCTAGACATGAGTGCTTTCCCACGGACCAAGTGTTCGGCAGACCGCGATTGCAGTGCGAGTATCTCTTCATTGTATCCCACAATATCTTTGCGATAAAATGATATCTTGTCATAATATGCTTTTTTCACCGCTCTTTCGGTAGGTCCTAACATTTTCTTACCTTTCCAAGGCTGTGGTGTTGCCTCGAGGGTTTGTATTTGTTGACTAATAGCAAATGTGCGACGCTGCAATATATCTGCGCGCATTCTTTCTTTGATACCTGTTTCAGTAAGATACTCTCCTTCTTGTTCTGTTTTGACTTTGATGATTAATTTTTTACTTAATGCTTCAAACAACCATTTCGTTATAAGACATAGTATTTTCACGGATGCCAATTTACTTAATTGCGGATCGGCTCTTACAAATTTTGATTTAAATACTCTTTTGGCAAAGTCAACGCTGCGCATGTGAGCGACTTTCACTTCTGTGGTGCGCATTCTAACAACATCAAAGAACTGTTCCTCGCTCGTTGTAAGTGGTTGGTCGTGTTTCGTCAATTTTTGATGTGGTACTGTATAATCCTCCATTTTTACTTCAGAAAGATCCATTTCAAATGCGGACGCGTCGGTAATAATTGATGCGTCCATAGGTCTTGGATCATGGTTTACATCAACAATTGGTAGATTATCCGCATCACTCATGTCCTCCGAATGCTGATAACCTATTGATGATAATGTTAAGCTTTCACCTGCAGGTATATCACCCCCACCTTGTACAATAGATGGAAGCGATAAAACTTCTTCCAAAGGTTCGGCCCCTGCAGCTTGGTTTGTCAATGCCTGGTCATCAACATGCAATGCATCTTGGACCCAATTGTATGAAAATATATGTTGATGTTTCACTTTCCTAACTATCAAACCCATGCAAGTAGCTCGTACAGGGCCTTCAATACCACAAAATCCTATTATAAATCTACGAGGGAATCCTGGAGTCATCTCCTCATCGCGACCGGCATACATATAGTCAGTCTCAAATGGCTCTACTGGTGCTTCTTCTACTCCCAGATACATAGTTAACGTTGACATTGAATTTTTTTTACCGACCATCTTTGTCCAACCACCATGATGCAGCTTAAAGCGAATACCATACATTGCACTAGCTTCATACCAGTATTCAACTCCAACAACGAAATCATCTCGCGGGACAACAATTTCCTTCGTTGTAATTGCACCACCTTTCCATTTTCCACGTTTTGGGCCTTCAATATCACGAGGGATACCATCCGCCCACCATACCAATTGCCAGCCGACCATGCCCACATCTAATTGAAATGCAACTCTTAACTTGTGGATCTTGAAGCCACCAGGGATTGTACTGTTATCATTCGATCCGTGGAAATATCCGTGTTTGTGAACATCGTCAGCAGAGTCAGTAGGAATAGGGTCAAAAAATCTTCGCCCTTCTGACTTGACCATTAATATTGGTATTTTACCTTCACTCAAATCTGGCGATTCAACATCTTTAACCTCCTGAGTTCCTCGGTGATGAAAAGCATCGGTCATTTCTCTTTGTTCAGACACCAATCTCTCTTCTATAGACGCTTCAAACATTCCTAAAAATGTTTTGAATGATAATGAAGTAAGTGCATTATGACGCATATAATGAATCCATTTGGCATTGAATTTACGGATAACATAAACCACACTCTTCTTCCGCTTCGCCGTAAATCGTCTAGAGATTTGCAATAAGTCACATTTCAATCGTTTGATAATAAAAGGGGTATCTTGAAGGCGTATTTTCAACGTATCAAAACTATTCATGTGCGTCCTTATGGCATAGAATACTTTGTGTAACAGACGATACTTCCATAATTCTGTAGCTTTGATAAACGCGGTATGGAATACTTTATTGGTCTGCGTCAGCTCAGCCCATCTGTAAAATATTCCTTTGGATGTGGAAGTTAAAGCATAAAGCTTTTTGTTGTTAGGATATATCGACTTGACGAAACCGTTACTCTTTAAGAGATTGCTATACTGCAACAGCAATGGAGCAGCACGCTTCAATGCACTGATAAGTCCCGGACTAGAATTCAAATTCTCAGTTTCTACTAACTTAAGCCATCTATTATATATCACCCACTGCTTTCTTCTAGCATAATAGAAGTGCCCTTTATTATACATCGTATGTAGCCGTTGACATATACGAATCCAATTCATTAATTTCTTACGATTTGATACAATGATACTACGTCGTGTATACATTGGTATACGTAATGCACGGAAATATTTTTTCATATCCTGTCGTAACAACTCAATTAACACTTCCGTATATACTTTAGCTAACACTTTTAATAAATTATCTGCCGCTTTAATCTTAAATTCTGATGCATAAGAAAATTCTTTCTCTATGGACACCATTGTTGCATCAGATTCTTCCACTAGAATTGTTTCTAACACGGATGTACGTGTGTTTTGGGCACTTAACACGATAGCAGACTGTTCATCGGCTTTTGCAATTTGAGCGTATATTCTATCACGAAACGTCTTTGATAGCTTCAACATAGCTTCGCTTAATTTGGTTTCCAATTCACGTTCCTTTTGATCCTGCACTAACGGATCGGGTAATTTCATATTCGATTTTGATGGTTGCACACTAACAGCATTTGTTGTGGTCATACTGGTTTCGAGCACTGCATTATCCTCCGATATGACACCACGCTTACTATGTGAAGACATCGCCCTCTTATCTTCCTTCACTTTGTCATGTTCGGCTTTTAAATATGCTGCCGTTTCTCGTCTTTGTACCATTTTATTCATACGTGTTGATCGTACAGCAAATTTTAATTTTTCTGCTTCTGTATCTTGACTTGATACTTTGTTATCGCGGACCATCCATAGGAGCAAGCCACTGAATGCATACATCATTCGACGTTTAAAGTACATTCTTATTGATTTACGAGCATTTTTTCTGACCTTTGCATACACATATAGGTTTTTTAATGCACGGCGACCATACTGATACAGTCTCGATGCATTCTCTAGTAATGACCAAGTTTCAGCGTACGAGAAGTACTTCACCATGTTCTTTATCTTACTGAACATGTAATCGTCGCACACACCTTTTCGATTTGTTAAAAAATCAAGTTCTTCTGGTTGTTCTAGTTGGGTAATCACGGTTGTATATGCAGTGGACCAATTATCGGGAATGTCTTCCTTGTCCTCGCCATCACTATCAATATCATAATTTATAAACGGTTTCTCCCACGGAAAGGTGCCCGATGGTGACTCAAATATTCTCGATTTTCGCATTTGAATAATATTTTTTAATGTTTTCATTTCATTTGTTAACTTTTTTAATTCTTTATTACCGTCTAACTTGGATGTAGATACTGTTGACATTGAGTCTAAACCACTGATGTCACCGCTAACCATACTACCACCACCACTTAATTCATTCGACTGTAATTGCTTATTGGTAGCCTGTTGGGCTTTAATTTTCTTGTCTAATTCTTTTACATAGTGACGTTGCGCTACGTACTTTTCCTTCCGTTTATGCAGGGATAATGGAGCATAATATACTTTATGAACAACTGTCTTCTTGAACGTTGCCGCTAATGCAAATGACCTTCTGCGCACCATGATTTTATAATAAGCATAAGCTCGCCATATTTGAAAGGGTGTATTCAACCGCATAAATCGCTTCTTTAGGTAACAGAGCAATCCTTCCTTCAACCAACTACGACGTAGATGCTTCCTTCGGTACGACCACCATCGAAGCCATTTAAAATGCAAGGAAATAGCATTTAATTGTCGCTTTCTTAAGTAGTTGTCGGCTCTTGATTTCACCGATAATATATACTTGACATATTTTTTCCATCCGTTAAAAACATTAATTTCTAAGTACGTAGGAAGTACTCTAGAAACTAAAAAACGACTTTTTTCTTTCGCTGTAGCATTCGCTTGAGCCCATCGTCGCCATACATAAAAAGGCCAGTGACAATCACGAAAAAAATTTCTACGTTTAATAACTCTTCTTGTATATATTTTCCAATCTTTAAGTGATCGCCAACAGTATCGTCGGGTGTCCACATTGTGACGAGTGATGTACTTCCATGCATTAAAATGGATACTTCTTGAATAGCGAAATATTTTTCTCCATTTCATTCTGGCACCAAAAAATCTCCATCTTCTACAGAATGATCGTATTGCTGATTGCAATCTGATTGCTGCATAAGCTTGTAACCACTCCACAACATCTCTATAACTAACACCATTTAAACCTTTACAATAGGATACCGTCTCTCTTAGTAGTTGCAATACAGTTAGATGACCGTTCCCCTGACCTTGCAGTTTAATACGAAATGCTCCGTCGTAACCAAAACGGTCTTTCATGATCTTACCATCTATATTATTCAGGAATTGTTTTCGTCGCTCTGCAGCGGATATTTTTTTTGACTCACCAGGACCAGAAGAGTCATCATTTTTATTCAATAGTTGTTGAATAAATGGAGGGAAACTGTCTAATCCTATCAGTGTCACCAGTTCTGGCGAAATGTCTATATCCACATCGGCATGCATTTCAGCATAACTTCTTTCACAGTACTTTATGACGCCCACTAATTGACTGTGCTTTGAAACATTCAATGGTCCCTTGACATACTGTATTGACTGTAGGGTATTATCCCAATCATTAAGCGTCTTAATTCTTCGCTGCTCTTGAATTAACGCCGCTTCCTCTTTCTTACGTTTTTCTTCCATCATAATATTCATCATTTCCATTTTTTCTGCTTCTAAACTTTTTTCCTCAATTGCTCTTTGCTCTGGGTCAGCAGGGAATATTGCATCTTTAAACTCTTCACAAGAAATAAGGCGCTCATCTAATGTTATCAATTTCTGCAATTCGTTTTTTAAGTCTTTTGCTTGTTTCAACCCAGCACCATTATTAGGTCCCAAGATTAATCGTATAGACGCTACCTTACGAGCATGTAATATTTCTTGTTTAGAACATTTAAATTTACTGAATACTACTGCTAATTCAGTGTGATTGACTTTGACTTTAGTAGAGCACAAGATACTGGTTAGTGTACTTAGCTGTAACGCATGCAATCTAACTGGATGAAGTAATCCATTAGCATCCTTCACTAATTCATTCTTAAAGTATGAACTTTTTTGAAATCTGGCCTCTATAGTATTCCAGCACAGCATAATCTTACGATTTGTATGACCCACTACAAACTTACTTAAATTCATCAATTTATATCTTATTTTCGATTTAGGAAAAGCCTTGGCTTTAGTGGCGGTGACGGCACTTGTACTATCGCTCGAAGTAGCAACTGTAAGAAGCGGATTTCTCTTAACATCTGTCAACAAATTCAACGATTCAACATTACTCTCAGGTACCAATGGATGTGAACTATCATTGACTGTCTCATTCAGATGATCATCATGTTCAATATGGTCACCAATTTCTTCAATCTCGTTTAAATCATCTTCATCATTATGATGTGCCTGATTGTTCATATAATCTACAATACTTTTCAGTCTCTGCTCTTCTATCATCTTGTCCCATAATTCTTTCTGTTTCTTTTCCTCAATTAATCTTATATTTTCTGCTTCGATAGCTTTCTCTTTTTCATGCAGCGACTCTTTCCATATACCGTCATCAGGAGGCAACGGTTGCTCGAGCAACAACCTCGAGTTGCGGCGTAGCGGTTTGAACTTATTGTACATCTCGTTGTCGCTACTTCATACTGCACGCACCTAGCATAACCCACCTTTTCTCTCTCTTTGTCGTTTTTTTTTCAGGTTGTGGAAGGAGGGAAGACCAAGGTTTACACTTTAGCAAGATAGTCATGGTTAGAGTGAACAAACGATTGCGAAACATGAATCTGCTGAAATAATTACACAAAATATAAAACTGATAACAATCGCGAAAAAAAATAGTGCGAAAATTAGAGCATGGATGTCAAAACCATACATAGCCATTAATAAGTAGTCACTTATGGCAATGGATTATCGATAGGATTGATACTCTCCTCAGATAGATTCATACCTACTAGCTGTATGCCATTTTCTTCGATAGATACGATACTGTAATCGCTCTTTCTTGGAAGGTTAAACTTTCTATAAGCGAAGTATCCAATAGATAAAAACACTACGATCAAAAGTAGTGCAATTATAACTGTAATGATGTTATCGTACCCAGATGTGATCAATAATATACTAGATATAGCTAAAACGGCACATAATACTTGAATGAATTTATCCTGATTAATAAATTTTGCTAAGTAGTTTCCGGCTAATAGCGAGACATAAGCACCGGCTATCACGGCGACAATGACGATAATGAAGTCGTAAGTGTAAACATTAACACTTGATTGATAAAATAAATATACTATAATTCGTCCTATATTTTGAATGGCAAAACATATAGCAAATGTTGCACGACACTCTAAACTATTCAGTTGTGAGACTGCAACGAATATAATCAATGGAGGACCACCGGTAGCGAATAGACCGCTAAATAAACCACTTAAAAAGCCAGTAGTAAATATTAATATCATTTTTTTAAAAGAATCAATTTGATATTTTTCCGTGATACAATCAGTGCTAACTGCACCTTCAATAGTGAGATACCTTTTCTTCACATTTGAATACAGCATTTCCACTGCCACTATATAAAAAAAATAGCCTAAAATTCTTTGAATCCAAATAGAATCGAACGTAAGTAACAGGTACATCCCTATGTACTGAGATAATTGCTGTGAAATAGTCAAATAAAATGCTAATTTCCAGTTTATATGCTTATAAAGTATCACAATTTGCATCGGAAACAATATAATCGAACCAAAAGTAATGTAAGCAACTACTAGCGGGAGCCCCCCATCACATAAGTTAGGAGAAGCTACTGAGCACGCGTGATAAAGTACATGAAAAAAGATCGCGTTTCCAAAGCTTGATAAAGCGTAAACTATCACTCCCACGGAATAGAAGGAGGCAACAACCGCTGCCACAACGTAAGTGTGCGGCACCATGTACAAGTTAAGCTCTGTTCGTCATCTGCGTTCAAATTTCCATTTGTTTAGCTGTTGTGTACTTCAACGTTTGTTCAACTTTGTTGTAGACTTTTTACAAAGGAATAGTTAAAAAACTCCACACCCTTACCGGTAAAAGTCTGACGATATATTATGTACATTAAGAAAAATTATTTTTATTTTCTAGAATTACTTGGTTTCCTAGACGAAGGCTTTGAGCCATTACTTTTCTTGCTATTCCCCATTTTGCTAGTACTACTTTTGGGTCTATCAGTGACACTGCTTCTATTCTTACCACTTCTATCCTCACTGGTATAACTCCTGCTGCTTGCTGGTGCCGTTACTGGAATTTTTGTTTTTTCGGTGTTAGCTTTCGATGTTGTAGAGCTGTAACTACTACTAGAGTTAGTACTCACATTACTAACAGGCACTTTCTGCTGCTGATTTTGACTACTGTGACTCGCGCTATTGTTCACTTTATTAACTGGGACCTTCTGTTGCTGGCTGCGACTGTTGTCACTAACACTGCTACTTACTTTATTGACAGGATCTTTCTGCTGCTGACTGTGACTACTATTGTTACTGAGTTTGACGGGATCTTTTAATTGACTTGATTCTAAGTTCTTCCGCAATTTCTCAATTTCTAGTTTAGAATTTTTATTCAATTCATTAATTTTTGTTTTGAAATGATCTTTTAAATCAACTATTTCTTTCTCTGCTGCAACTAATTTCGTTTTGTATCCACTTACTTCCACTTCATGATTCTGGATTAATTGATTTTTTTCATCATTAAATTTTTCTAATAATTTAATTTTTTCATTTTCTAACTTTTGATTCAGCATTTCTTTATCATTGGCAATAGTATTCTCAAGCTCTTCAATAATTTTACTGTAATGTTGTCGTATAACTTCTTTCTCCTTCTTTACTATTCCCAACTGCGACTTGGTTTTGATTAATGTTTTTCTAAATTGCTCTTTTTGATCTTTTATCGCATTATTTTCAACTATTAACTCCTGTATTTGCGCATCTTTCTTTTCTAATTCCGTTCTACTTACAGTAATATAAAGTGATTTCA
>JACCDO012188273.1_pt1 | contig 14050 bp, 11 predicted proteins | sample 7446101 | NCBI WGS metagenome assembly JACCDO01 (sample SAMN15323440, study PRJNA562643) | freshwater metagenome | isolation source: river surface water | place: USA:Blue River Watershed | collected 2017-08-16
ATTATCTAAATAGAGCATAAAATTTATCAGGCCATAAAGTGATTGACCGATAAGTACATGAGTAAAGTACGTAACCATAGGCTTATTATGATGAAAAAGACTCAACTCAAGTTTTTGAGAAAAACAATTTTTTTAATGTTTATCTTAAATACATATGCTCTTGATGTAATGTCTGCAGCTTCTAGTGACCTTAGTGTTGAGGATGCAAGAAATCTAAAATCAAATCAAAGCTCATGTAGTCATTCAGGAAATTGTATTGAACAATTTTTTTCTCGATTCACTCAAATCAAAATTCCTGGAGATGTAAGTAGAGATACAAAGTCAATGCTATCAATAGATGATTTGGTCTCTGTTAGATCAGCGCCTCAAGATGAAAAGAGGCAGGGAGCAGAAGCTCTGCCAGAGGCTGAAACTGGTGGAGCAGAAAATCCAACTAAGCAAAAAGGTGAAAAATTTTATGGGTATGGTGATGCTCCTTGTACAGCACCAGAACCGATTGATATAACAACAGTTCCTTTTTTAGGTACTTTTAGGAACTGTTTTTCTAAAAGAGAGAAAATGCCAATAGATAAAAGTATAAATCCTAAATACTCATCAACTGATCAATATTTGTATCAGGATCAAAGTATCTGTCAATGTCATGACCAAACTCTCATTGCGAATAAAGAAGTTTATAAGAAAACTCCGCAGGAAATTGAATTAGATATGATTAAAGGAAACATTAATCATAAGCTAGAAGAAGTTGAACAAATGAGTAATGGGATGATGATACAGGCCCATTTAATGACAAGTAGTTTAGTTGATACAAATAAAATGAGTAAGAGTGAGCATTTGAAATTGGTCGCTAAATACAAAGCAAAAACAGACGATTCGGATGCCAAGAAATTAGATGATTTTAAAAAGTCATTAAAAGAGAAAAGCTCTTCCTTCGGAGAAAATGGCAGCGCCTATTTAAAAGAAATAGATAAAATTAGTTTGCCAAAAAATGAAATAAAATTCGAAGAATTTCCTATGGATAAAATTCCTGCCAAGCCACCAGGAAGTTGTTTTTCGATGAAAACATTTCTTGCTATTGAAATGAAACCAAACCGTGTCGATGACAGGGAGTTCTTAAAAGAGTTTAAAAAAACAAGTTCAATTAATCCTGATGAATGGAATATGAAAAATCTTAAAAGAGATTATGATCAGGCGGTTAATGACATAACTGAGTCGGATGAAAAATATGAGAAGATAAAAAAAATAAAGAGTAAAATTGTTTTTTTGAAGAAAAATCCTCTCTATGCCAATTTATTTGCTTCGAAAGATCCAGAGGTGAAAAACTCTCAGAATGAATTATTAAAAAATCTTCAACAAGAGTATTTTAATGATCAACGCTGCAGTAATGACTTAAAGTGTTTAGTAAAATTAAGAAATGAAAAAAGTTCGAGAGATCAAAAAATAAGTGAAATTTTTCAAAGACCAGAAGTTTTTAAAGCAACAAGAGAAGTTCTTAATGAAGATATTCTATCCCATTTTCAAAATCCGGATGAAATCACACAAACAAAATTACCAACGACTCAAAATGGTCTCGAAGAAAGATTTTCTTCGATTCATCAAGGCAAATCCTCTGTTTCAAATTGCTCTGGCGATGACATGACTATTCCTCAATTATTGGAGTGTTCAAATAATTACTCTGAATACTGCCAATATTTAAATAAAATAGTCGAAGCAAATAATAATAATGATGACTCAAAGAAGATGTCTCCTTCAGATGAGTTACTAGAATCTATTGACTCAAGTTTCTCACTTGATCCAATGAAAAATAAGAAATTTTTGGATATGACTGAAGATATCTGTAATGATAAACGTATTAAAATAGATGGCGATAGTGTTGTTCAGATGAATTTTGGGCAGTATAAAAGAAAATATAAAGAAGATTTTTGTGGCGTACAAATAATGCAATCGATTGGAGAGTTCTTTTCCGGGGAAAAATCAGTTGAAAATGAAGCTTGTGAAAATGATAATTTGATCTTGGCGAAATTTTTAAAAGACTTTCCTATTTCTCCTCAGCGAAATAAATCCGGACACTATTCATCATACATTGATTCTTATGTTCAAGAATTTGCTTCAATAGAATCAAAATCATCTTCTACTTTAACGAGAGCAGATGAGAACGACTTAAATACTCAATCAGTGAGCTTTGGAGATATTCAAAAATTTGGTGCCAATTCAGCATTTAATAGCGATTACATCCCTTCAAGTAAAACAGATAATGTTGTTTCAAATCCTGAAACAACAACTCCTCAGGCAACTTCTTTTTCAGCAAATGATTCTTTTAATAACTATTCTTTTAATCAGTTGCCATTCGCTACGAATGTAACAGGAGCAGCAACTGAATCCTCGGCAGCGGCCAATTCAGAGAGAAAATCGACCTCTAGCTCATCCCTTGATTCAGCTGATTCATCAAAATCACATATCCCTACTCGAGAGGAACTTGAAGAGGAGTTGAATAAATATAAAAGCTCCCTCAGTGATCTAGATAATTCAGAAGAAATCGATGCGATGAAAAAAAGAATTGCTGAACTTGAAAAGCAATTACTAGCGCAATCTGAGGAATTAAAAAGAAAATCTCAGGAAGCATCTTCATCAGGATCTGAGACTAAAAATCCAGCATCTTCGAATCCATCTTCGGATCAAAGCAGTCGTTCGGAAACATTTGCTAAAGCTGCTAAAGAGGAATTAGATCAGGATTCATCGGGAAATTCAGGCGCATCAGGCTCTTCGCTTTCAAGATCTCCGGCGAGTTTAGGATCCGCTCCAGCAGGATTTGGTGCCGGTGCAAATGGTGTCGTTGGAGCAAGGTCATCTTCAAAAACTTCGCAAGATCAATTTAATAATGCACTTTTAAGTAAGTATTCAGTGTCTGTTGATGGTTCTACTGATGGAAAATATCTCGTCGCAAGAGACATTGAAACAGATGGACTGATTAAATTAACCAAAGTTTTTGAAGAACAGGAAAAGAGTTCCTCTGTAACTGCGGTTGTGACTAAATCTGAATTTGAAAAAATCAAGGCGAATGATCTTAAAAATTTAGCGGCGATTTATGAGAAAAAAATTAAGGCCCTTGGTGGAAATGTGGTTAAACTTTCTATTTCCCAACAAGGAGATCAAGACAAAAAAGATGTCATTGAATACTATGTTGTGAATGAGGCCGGGAAAGTTGTTTTTCAACCCGTAAGGAAAGTAACACTTGATAATCTCATTCAGGAAATAGCCGATCCTAATCAGTAATCCATTCAGAAATTTGAAGAGCAATCCAGTGGGGGTCATCATTGCTGAGATCATGACCTCCGGTGGGATGTTCTTTTAGGGTCACATTCCAATTTTTGGCAATTTTTCTTGAGCAATTGACACTAACCATTCTGTCTTGGGTTGAGGCAAGAAGTAAAACGGGTATATGTGGGATCATTTTTCCGGCCTTAAAGCGTGAAGCCGCCAGGAGTTGCCTTACAGTCGTCGTTAAAGTCACAGGTCTTTCCTGAGAAATTTTATGCCATAATTCAAGAGTTCTTGGTAAGCGATGCTTGTGATTGGTGACAAGCTCGATTATTTTTTTTTCTTTATGTACACCTTTTAAAAATGGGATTTTTATTAATGTTTTAAGACTTGAAGGTCTTAATCGTTGAAAAAAATAAGAGTAGTCTTTAAAACTAGAGTTAATAATAATCATCCGCCTGAAGTCCTGGGGGTATAATTTCATCCAAGCTGTTGCAACCATACCTCCTAGACTTACAGAGATAAGAATTTTATCTTCGTTTTCAGAAAGAGGTTCGGGTAATTGAGATCTCATTTGATGAGTCATTTGTTCCACTGAGAGAGGAACTTCAGAATGAAGGTTAACACCAACTCCAGGCAGATCGAGAGAAGTCACTTTAGCAGAGGGAAATTTTTCTAAAAGAATTTCTGGAAAATCATCCCAATGTGCTGCTTCCCTGGTTAAACCTCTGATAAGAATAAAATGTTTTTGCTTGTTCATGGCAATCCCGTTTAAGATTTATATATGAGTCTACAATCATATTATGATGAATCATATAAAAGTGAGCAGTTAAAATTTTTAACTTCCGAGTTCGCTGATCAATTAAAGGCAGAAGCAAAAAGTCTTTATCAATACGTCATTGAATCAAAGAATCGATTTTTTCCTAGCAAAGATTGGAGTGATGTAAGTATTTTAGAAGTAGGCTCGGGTCGAGGCGCAGCTAGTCTTCTTCTTTCTTCTCTAGGAGCAAAAGTTTCACTCTTAGATTTTTCGGAAACTGCTCTTGATCAGGCAAAGTCTCTTTTTCAATTTGAAGGAGTACCTGTTAAAACTTATCTAGGAGATGTCACCCATCCTGATTTGAGATTAGATGAAAAATTTGATCTCATTCTAGATTCTCATCTTCTACATTGCATAACCATGGATCCAGACCGAAGTTCTTTTTACCGGTTTATTTTAGATCATTTAAAAACAGATGGAATTTTTGTTTCAGAAACCATGGTTCATAGAAAAAAAATCTACATTCCAGATGGTTTTATGTTTGATGAACAAAATATTCTCTGGCAGATGTTTGCAAAATGGACTCCAGTGAGGAGAATACTTGACAGCTTAGATCTTGAAAAGGAACTGACTAACTCAGGTTTTAAAATCATTTATTTTTATTATTACGGACAATATGGGTTTGTCCCACACAAAAACTTTTTAGATCTTCCTGCAGAGATATTACCTGCCGCAGTTAGAATGGTAGTTCAAAAAGATAAACTTTAACTTTATACTTAATTATATTTAATTCTTAACTGAGGTGAAACTTATGAGTAAAGTATGGCACAAGCATTATGACCCAGGTGTACCTGTTGAAATCAGTACTGGTGAGTTTTCTTCTATCAATGATCTTTTAGAATCAGGCTTTAAAAAATATTCTTCACGTCCAGCATTTCACAATATGGGAAAGACCCTTACTTATAGTGAAGTTGAAGAACTTAGTAGAAAGTTTGCAAGTTATCTCCAAAATGACTTAAAACTTAATAAAGGTGATCGAGTGGCGATCATGATGCCAAATATTCTTCAATATCCTATTGCTCTTTTTGGAATTTTGAGAGCAGGAATGGTGGCCGTAAATGTGAATCCTCTTTACACTCCAAGAGAGCTTGAACATCAGTTAAAAGATTCAGAAGCAAAGGCAATTGTGATTTTTGCCAACTCTGCCCACGTTCTTGAGAAAGTTATTGCTAATACTCAAGTGAAGCAAGTTGTTGTGACTCAGATTGGAGATATGCTTAAAGCTCCTAAAAAATACATAGTAAACTTTGTGATTAAAAAAGTTAAAAAGATGGTACCAGATTATTCTCTGCCTGGTAGTGTGACTTTTAATCATATTCTTTGTAAGTCTGATGCTTCTAAATTCCAACGTCCACATGTCGAATTAAGTGACATTGCATTTCTTCAGTATACGGGAGGAACAACAGGGGTTGCTAAAGGGGCCATCTTAACTCACAAAAACATCTTATCCAACATGGTACAGGCCAGAGCGTGGATAAAAAACTATATAGAAGATGGGAAGGAAATTATTATAACTCCACTTCCGCTTTATCACATATTTTCTCTCACTGCGAACTGCTTCATTTTTAATAGTATTGGAGCTTTAAACGTATTAATTACAAACCCAAGAGACATTCCTGGTTTTATTAAAGAACTTCAAAAATGGAAGTTTTCTGCCTTCACTGGAGTGAACACATTATTTAATGGATTAATGAATAATAAAGATTTCTCAAAACTTGATTTTTCGGCCTTAAAAGTTTCACTCGGTGGAGGTATGGCGGTTCAAAAAGTCGTTGCTGAACGATGGAAGCAAATCACTGGGAAACCACTTATTGAAGCCTATGGATTAACTGAAACCTCTCCAGCGGCCTGTATCAATCCTATGACCCTAAAAGATTATAACGGGTACATTGGAATCCCACTTCCATCGACTGAAATGTCTATTAAGGATGATCAAGAAAAAGATCTTCCTGCTGGAGAGATTGGTGAAATTTGTATTAGGGGCCCTCAAGTCATGAACGGCTACTGGAAGCGTCCTGAGGAAACAGCGAAAGTCATGAGTAAAGATGGCTATTTTAAAACGGGAGATCTTGGTTTTATGACTGAGGATGGGTTTTTTAAAATAGTTGATCGTAAAAAAGATATGATTCTTGTTTCAGGATTTAATGTGTATCCAAATGAAATTGAGGATGTTGTTTGTACTCATCAAAAGGTTTCAGAATGTGCAGCTATTGGACTTCCAGATGAAAAATCTGGTGAAGTTGTTAAAATTTACGTCGTAAAAAGAGATGAGTCCCTTACTGAGGATGAGCTCATGAAACATTGTAAGGCGAATTTGACATCCTATAAGTGTCCAAAATCTATTGAATTTAGAACTGAATTACCTAAATCAAATGTGGGTAAAATTTTAAGAAAAGATTTAAGAGCAGAGGTGTTAAGTAAAAGTTAGAATTTAGTTATTTTCTGGATGCGTAGATGAATCATAGAATTTATCTACGCATTAAATATCAAGGATGATTGAAACAGAGAAGGAATTCGAATTTTATAATGCAAAATAGGTCCTGTGCAGGGACCTATTTTTTTATACAGTCCAGTCTAAATGACTTTTAGGCATTCTTGGAATAATCAGATCCCCATTCAAAACAGCGACTTCGCCTACTAATTGATGACACAAAAAATAGGGCATGGATTCTGTAAGGCCATAAGCGCCGGCGCGATTAAATTTTAACCAATCACCAACGACAAGGTTTGATGGAAGATCGAACTCTCCAAGAAAATCAAGAGCAGTACATAAAGGTCCATGAACAGAATAAGAAGATTGAGAATGATCTTGTTTTTCAAAAGCTTCGCAAGGAAAAGATTCTTTAACAAGTGCAGGACGAGCGAGGTGATTGATGCCGCCCTCTGTGACGATTATTTTTTTTCCTCTTACTTCTTTGATATCAATAATTCTAGTTAAATAAGAACCAAATTTCCCAATAGAAAATCGTCCAAGTTCAAGCCAGATTTCGGGAATTTCAAATTTATTTTTTAGATCTAAAATGAGCTCATGAACATTTTTAAAGTTCAGCTCTTGATCATTTTTATAAGAAAGTCCAAGGCCACCACCAAGATCAATTACTTTTAAATTAAGATTTAAGTCTTGAGCAAACTTTCTACATTCCCCAAGAGTAAACTCCCAAATTTTTTGAAGTTCGTTTTGATCAATAATGTTTCCCCATTGAAAACAATGAAGACCTTTAATATTAAGGTGTTTAAACTGGGTGAGGTCAACTTTTCTCCAATCATCAAGCCCTAACCCAAAAGGAGTAATACTTGATCCCCCAAGAATGCTTTTTTCTCCTTCCCATTCGAGTTGAACTCGAAGAAGAACATCTTTTTTAATGGAGAGTTTATGGCAAAGATCGTTTAAATCTTTGAGTTGATTAAGGCTTTCAATGATGATGCAACCAACCTCAGCGTTCAGAAGACTGGCAAGATAATTTTTAGATTTCGCGGGTCCTGTTGCAATGAGATTTTCTCCCTCAAAACCTTGGAGTTTTGCTTGCTGGAGTTCTCCAAGACTAGCGACATCAAGACCGAAATTTAAATCATTGAGAATCTTTAAGACTTCTGAAAGAGGGTTTGCTTTGCAGGCATACCAGACCTTAATTTCTGGATGGAGAGTCTTTTTAATTTCTTCCATATGTTGTCTAAAGCCATCAAGATCATAAAAATAAAATGATGAACCTAAACGATGGATTGATTCTCTGATTAAATTCATGAATTACCTTAAAAGAGTTTCAAGCTCTAGTGCGGCCGAAGTCTTTTCGTCTTTGTACTTAATAATCATGGCACAACGAAGTTGAAGTCCAAGTTCACTTGCCCATGTTAAGTTTTTTGAAACAGGCCTTGATCCAGTTACAACCACTGCATGTGGTGGAATTGGACTTCCTGGTTCAAGAATTTTTCCATGAACGCAATCGTAAACAGGAATCCCTTTTGAAAGAATAGTTCCTGGAGCAATCACAGCTCCTTCAGAAACCTGAATGCCCTCAACGATAATGGCGCCTGCTCCTATAAAAGCATTATCTTCAATCACGACTGGAGTTTGACCAACTGGCTCGAGAACACCACCAATTTGAACACCTGCCGAAAGGTGAACATTTTTTCCAATTTGAGCACATGAGCCCACGAGAACATGAGAATCAACCATGGTACCAGAGTCAACATAAGCCCCAACGTTAATATATGATGGTGGCATGATAATCACGCCTGAGGCCACATAGGCGCCTCGTCTCACACTGGATCCACCTGGGACCATGCGAATCTTGTCTTCAACTTTAAATTCTCTTGGCGTGAGGTTATGTTTATCAACAAATCCTTGAGGAAAATTTTTAAGTTCTCCCGCTCTAAAGGCTGCAAGAATCGCCTCTTTCACTTCTTTCTGAGCAACCCAGACTCCATTAATCTTTTGAGCTGAACGAATGGTGCCTTTTTCTAATTCATTTAACGTTTGTTCCCAATTCATTTTCTTTCCCCTTGAAACCAAGTTTTAACTGCTTTATCGGCCTCAGTGACAGGAGTTAAATCAGTCATATCTTCATGTGATAATGGAGCTGCCATGATTGGAGTAGAAATATCTCCTCGGGCCGCTAGAAGTCTTTTTACTGGCACGGGATTACTCACAACAAATAGACTATTCGATGCTTTTGTCCAAAGCTCTTTAGCGTCAAAAGTTTTATTTAAACATTGTTTCACATAAAGATTTGTTTCCTTAGGCCATGAATTCGAGGCCACAGAAATAAGCCCGATAGATCCAGCATTCACGAAATCTGGAAGAAGAGCATCGTCACCACAGAATACTTTTCCGGTTCCAGCTGCCTTTAAATACTCTTTCATTTTCTCCACTGATCCAGAAGCTTCTTTGATGGCCCAGAAACGTGGGTGCTTATTTAAATTTTCCACTGCTTTTAGAGCAAGAGGGGCCGCAGTTCTTCCTGGAACGTTATAAAGCATGACTGGTTTTGTGACCGAGTCCATAAGAGTTTTAAACCACTCTGTTTGTCCAACAGGTCCTGGTTTCGCGTAAAGCGGAGTGACCATAAGGTAGGCATCAATTTTTAGGCCTTCGAGATATTTGACCCATTCAAGTTGCTCTTGAAGTAAGTGTCCACCAACTCCTACCATGACAGGAACAGCTGGTTTTAGAGATAGAACGAATTCAATCACAGATTTTTTTTGAGGAAGAGTTAAATTAAGTGCTTCGCCAGTTGATCCAAGAATAAGAAGTGCATTCTGAGCAGCTACTTGATCATGAACTAATTTTTCAAGACTTTTAAAGTCAACTTCTCTGTTTGAGAGGAGGGGAGTGACAAGGGCCGTCCAAAGAGAATAGTTATTTAAGTTCATGGTTATTTCCTTTTTGATTTCAGATGGTCTTCTACAACTTTTTGAAAAGCATGAAGTCCAGGCTGAGTTTTATGTTGAGTTAAATACTTTGCAGACCAAAGGGCCCCCTCAGCAAAAAGCTTTCGATTTTTTGCTTCATGAGTAAGCCTGATTATTTCAGAGTCTGTTTCAAGTGATAGAGTGTGAATTCCAATGGTGTCACCAATTCTCTCGTGAGTCATGTCTGGCTCAAATTGGAGCCAGCTTTTCATTGAAAGAGCGGTCCCACTTGGAGCATCTAATTTTTTGGTGTGATGAATTTCATGAATACTGGCCTTTACATTTCCAAGAAGCTCTGAAAATTCATTCATCTTCTCGATGAGTTGTTTGACAATGACAACTCCAAATGAAAAATTTGAGCCATAGATCCAAGAAAGTTTTTTCTCTTTTAACGTTTGATCAAAATCAGTGGGCCATGTAAACCCAGTTGAACCAGTGACCACGGGAAGTTTCGTTTCAATTAAAAGAGGAATGAATTCTTTAAATGCTTCCCCTGGAAGAAAAGAGATCACAACATCGTATTTTTTTAATTTCTCAAAGCTAGGTTTGTTTGTTTGATCAAAAACTTCAATTTCACCTTGATGGAGCTCAATAACTTTTGATCCTGTCTTTCCTTTGCCTAATAGAGCAAGTTTCATGGGGCCTCAATTTCAATCAGTGTTTTATGAAGTCTTGTGATGCACTCTTTACTCTCCGACTCTTTAACAAGAAAGTTAAAATTATAAGGAGATGCTCCAAGACTCATCATGCGAATATTAATTCCTTCAAGAGTTGAAAAAATTGGTTTTGCTTGATTTGGTCTTTGATGAAGCTCATTTCCGATGAGAGTGATAAGTGATAATCCAGTTTCTACGTCAACCTTTCCAACACTCTCTAGATCAGAAAAAAGTCTTTCATTTTCAAGTGTCACATGATCAACAGTAATGGCCACGCTGTACTCAGCAGTTGTTACGCAATCAACAGAGATTCTGTGATTAGCAAATGTATCAAATATTTTTGACATAAATCCGGAAGCGTTCAGCATGCTTGGTTGAGTGATAGTGACAAGTGCCTGAGAGCCTCTTTTTGTGATCGCTCTTACAGTTGGTTTAAATTTTGCTTCAGATCTAATCCATGTACCAGGAAGATCCTTTTCAAAACTTGATCCCACAAATACTGGAATTGATCTTCTCACGGCCGGAGCAATAGTTGCTGGGTGAAGAATCTTAGCTCCGTATTGGGCCATTTCTCCTGCTTCAGAATAACTTAATTCAGGAATAATTTTTGCCTGAGGACAAATTCGTGGGTCCGTCGTTGCCACACCAGCGACATCTGTCCAAATTTCAAGACAAGTTGCATGCGCTCCCTCAGCAATGAGGGCGGCTGAATAATCACTTCCTCCGCGTCCAAGAATGGTTGTATTTCCGTCAGCATCTGAGCCAATAAATCCTTGAGTGACATAGATTTGATTTTGATGAAATTTTATTTTTTCCTGACAAGCGGCTTCGATTTCTGCAATAAGAGGAGTTGCTTTCCCAAAATGCGAGTCAGTTTTAATAACTGATCTAGCATCTAATAAAACAATTTCTCGTGTTGGAATTGTGGCCTGAAGGACATCTCTAAAAATAAGAGAAGACATTCTTTCTCCAAGGCTCAGGATATGATCATAGGCCCTGGGAGTGAGTTCTTTAAGAAGACCTATATTTTGAGAGATAAGATCTAATTCTGTAAATAGTCCTTGAAGAATGTGGAGAGTTTCCGTTCGGCTTCCAGCTTCAGCTAAAAGGAGAAGATGCCTTTGTTTAATTTGCTCAATCAAGGTTTTGCATTCATCTTTCTTACCCTGTCCTGAAAGCTTGGCCAGTTCAATAAGTTTATCAGTCGTACCTGAAGTCGCAGAAACGACGACAATCGCCGAATTTCTTTCAGCACAAATAACAGCAGATCTCTTCATTGAGGCATGATCCCCCATAGAGGTTCCACCAAATTTTGAAACGACGAGTGAGCGAGACATAATCTAAACTCCTTGTTGAGCTAAAGTACTAATTTTAAGGGGAGATTGAGTTAGGAATAGCAAAGATAAATGCAAACCTAACCTAAAGCACCCCACAGTTTTGCTGTGACAGTCTTGGGGATTCGGCCCCAACAACCAATGATTTCTTAATTTAAGCAGAAGAAATCACTTCGGCGATCTTTCCCTGGGACGTTGGTCAAACGGACTTAAATTCCTTCCAACTTCTTACCTAAACACCGCGCCTCTTCAGGCATTAAAAGCATCATAGTCAATTATTTTTAAAATTCCAAGTTTACTTTTAAAAAAAAATAAAGCTAACCTTTTGGGAAAATTAATCTCATCAAAAGATTGGAGAGTTTTATGAAAAAAGTTGGATTTATTGGTTGGCGTGGAATGGTGGGCTCAGTGCTTATGGAAAGAATGACTGCGGAAAATGACTTTAAGTTCATTGAATCCTACTTTTTTTCTACTTCTCAGGCCGGGTCTAAGGCACCAGTTTTTCCTAATTCAAGTCCAAATCTTTTAGATGCTAATTCCATCTCTGAACTCAAGAAAATGGATATCTTACTCTCCTGCCAAGGAGGGGACTATACGAAAGAAATCTATCCAAAACTTAGAAATGAAGGTTGGAAGGGACACTGGATCGATGCTGCTAGTACTCTTCGGATGGAAAATGATTCAGTCATTGTGTTAGATCCAGTGAATCGTCATTTGATTGAAAAGTCTCTTAAGAGTGGCGGAAAAACTTTTGTAGGAGGAAATTGCACAGTTTCTCTTCTTCTTATTGCTCTTCATGGCCTTTTTAAAGAAGATCTTATTGAGTGGGTGAGTTCAATGACCTATCAAGCGGCCTCTGGTGCTGGAGCAAAAAATATGATTGAGCTTCTCGATCAAATGAAGTCAGTGGGACAAACATTTTCTCAGCATCCCTCGGCCTCAGCTCTTGAACTTGAGCAAGAGATGACAAAACTGATGAACTCTCCTGAATTTCCGAAGGCCAATTTTGGTCATCCTCTGGCGCTGAATGTTCTTCCTTGGATTGATTCCGAGTGGCCAACTGGTCAGAGTAAAGAGGAGTGGAAAGCTCAGGTGGAGGCGAATAAAATCCTTCAAACAAAAACTCAAATTCCTATTGATGGAACATGCGTGAGAGTTGGGGCCTTAAGATGTCATTCTCAAGGCTTAACGATTAAACTTAAAAAGTCAGTTGAACTTCAAACGATTGAAAGTGTAATTAGAGAAGCAAATCCATGGGTTAAATTAGTTCCCAATAACAAGCCGGAAACTCTAAAAGATTTAACCCCTGCCGCAGTTTCTGGAAAACTTCATGTTCCTATTGGAAGATTAAGAAAGATGACCCTTGGGGATCAATATTTAAATGCCTTTACTCTAGGGGATCAGCTGTTGTGGGGAGCTGCTGAACCCCTCAGATGCGTTCTTCGAATGATGGTGGAGTAAAATAGTTTTTGTAAGCTTTTTTAAAGAATCATCCGATGAGAAGAGGTATGACAAAATTAGTCTCTCTTCTCATTTTTTTTATTTCTCCACTTTCCTTTTCGGATTCTAACATTGGTATAAATCAATGTGGTGTATATCAATTCAAAGGATTCTCAAAAATTCAAGGCCAAGAGATGGTTCTTTTAATAAATGAAGGAACGCAATCTCAAATTGTTTTAAAAGTTGCTCGTTCACAAGAATCTAAAATCGCTCCATATCTTGATAAAGTTTCACTTGGAGAGTTGAGGCTAAATAAAATTTTAAATCAATGGCAGGGTGAGATTTTAGAAATTAAAAACATTGATTTTTCTCTTCCCGATCCTTTAAATCCTAAAAATCACTCCTATTTAAAGCTCATAAAAAATGAGGAGTGCAAGAAGTGAAAATAGTTTTTTTGATTTCATTTTTATATTCCTCCCTCGCTTTAAGTCAAACAAAGTATATGGCCATTTTAGGGGCAGGAGGAGAGCCAAAAACAAGTACGACCATTTTTGATGATGGTCTCACTCAACTAGGGGAGTTTGCAAAAAAAAATCCAGAATACAAGACGGATCTTTATTTTAATGGAGGTCATTCTCATACAGAAGTTATTGCAAAAGAAAAATTTGGAGAGTTTGATCAATCTAATTATTTTACCTCTGAAAATTTTGAAAAATCGATTTCAAATTATGAAGAACTAATAAAATCTGGAAAAATAAAGGCCAATGACCAAATTCTCATTCATATCAATACTCATGGTGGAGATAAAAATCAGGAAACACATCAAGTTTCTACCATCGGGGGAACTGTTACAGATTTTAATTCTCTCGGTGGTGGCCATACAGTAAGTCTTGATCGATTAAAAAATTTAACTGAATTGGCAGAGGAAAAAGGGATTAAACTAGCGATTGTAGATTTAAGTTGTCACTCGGGAAATACTCTTCCTCTCGCTAATTCAAAAACATGTGTGATCTCGGGAACTGGAACTCATCATTTAGGGTTTGGTGGAAGTTATGAGAAAAACTTTTCTAATCAGTTTAATAGAGCTTTGCAAAAAGGAAAAAACTTAGAGGATATCTTTCTGGCCACAAGATCAG
>JACCDO010315453.1_pt1 | contig 14044 bp, 13 predicted proteins | sample 7446101 | NCBI WGS metagenome assembly JACCDO01 (sample SAMN15323440, study PRJNA562643) | freshwater metagenome | isolation source: river surface water | place: USA:Blue River Watershed | collected 2017-08-16
CTTACTGTATAGATATCAACTGGTTGAATATCCACATCAAACTGCCACCTGGTAGGTACGAAGACATGCTTGTTCACTTATGCAGCAGTCATCGCGTCCTGAGCTGCATCTACTCCCCTCCCAATGCACCTATATCCGCGAATGGTAGGAGGTTTATGTACATAGCGCAGTACTCCGTGGCTTTTTCCTTGGCTCAGATAGTCGACAGTGTGTTGTACTTCACTGGTATCCCGGACTCACTCGGCGTCTCTTTCCTGGTTGGTCTCCTCATCATTAACCCTATCGCCTTGGGCTTCGGCTCGTTGATACAGTCGTTGTGGCTGTGTCAATGCATAGAATCTCTTCGATTTAAGAATGAAAATCCGTTTATGTATCAACTCTTGCAGACTATGGGCAAGGTCGTCATGGTGCCATTTCTGCTGCTTATACTGTGTGCACTGGTGATCGCGGCGATATTCAGCCAAGGCAAACGCGAAGTGGTTATTATCCTTACTTTTTTCTGCAAGGTGCAGGTCACCGGGATCCTGTTGGAGTTTTTACTAGCTATTTTTGCATTTAAGGTGTGTTACTCACTCACTCACTCACTCACTCACTCACTCACTCACTCACTCACTCACTCACTCACTCACTCACTCACTCACTCACTCACTCACTCACTTACTTACTTACTTACTTACTTACTTACTTACTTACTTACTTACTTACTCACTCACTCACTCACCCACTTACTTACTTATTCATTCAGGCAACCTTTGGTGTCATTTTCCCGTTTCTCGGGTTCATTGTTTTCCTCTCCATCATCGCGGTTTGTCTCTACCAGCAGTACCGAATAGGAAAATACATCTACAATCTGTGCAAGAGTCACCACTTGGTGTCTGCTCGAATATCAAAACTACTAGGCGTCGCTCGCCCTAGCACCAGAAAGACCAACGATTTTGATTTAGAGACAGTATTTGAAGACAAAACTGACGATGAATCGCGTCCATCAGCCACGCTTCCAACCGTTGATGAGTACCGACTAACCAAGATCAAAGAACTCAACGGCTGCTTCTCCTCGGTAGAGAACAGACTCATCAAGTCTATTTGGAATCTACTGCCGTATATATCAATATTTTACTCGCTGTTTGTCTTGGACACAGTCGGAGACGAGGTGGGCGCCACTGACGCGCTGTGGGGGCCCATCCTACTCATAGTGTTGATCAACGTCATATATGCTTACCCTTTTGTTATTCATTTTTATAAAAATAAAGTTGAAAGAAAGAGGAATCGACCTAGTGGTTCTAGTGGTGATGGTGTCAAGACTAACAAGACTAATGAAGTTCAGATGGGGGCTATTTACAAAGAGGAAGATAGTCACCGAAGCAACTTTGACAGCATATCTACCTTTGCTCGCACTCTTAATCCGCTTCATCCTAGCAGCAAGTTAGTATGATAGCGAGAGGAGATTATAGAAACATAGTGTATAAATTATAATAATTGCTCTATATTCTACACGATTTTATAAACAATAAACTGTACACTCGATACACGCTATGTGGCACATGATTAGTACACGGGTAAATTTCTTATAATTTTTATCTGTTCATTGAGCTCCATCGCTTCTGGACTGAACTTATTTGATTTTTTCAATAATGTGCTGTGTTTATGGGTATTCTTCTTCAACTTATATTCATTCCATGGTTTAACACTTGAACTACTATTGGTGCTTGAAGAGCTATGACTGGAAGGGCTATGTACTAATGATGGCGATGAAGCCTTATCGGTAAACGATGAACCAACATTGTATCGCATTGGTCCCATATGAGACTTTAATAACTCTTCTTTGGGCGTCTTGAACCTATCGGAAGACTTGAAGCTGTATGTATTGTGTTCAAATTCTGGTGATTCTCGGAAAGATGTTGTCCAATGATCTACATCATATCTTCCAGGATAAACATTTGGGTATCGATCTACAAGTACATTAAATCTTGTGGTTAATGCATCCGCGAAGTTGTTCTTCCTTTCTGGACTTACCGACCGAGACATAGTACGAGCTAACTCTTACTCCCTCACACAAGTTCAATTGTTGAAGCTCTCCTTTGTTCACTCCCTTTAGAATTTTGCGGAACTGTGGATACTATGTTAACTAGTGAATTGCATCCTACTAGTGATATCGGGTTCTATGATCCTCTTACCTTATATTTAGATCGCTCTATTGCCTGAGGTCCTAACTGAATCTAATAAATTTTTCTATTTTGTTTTATCAATATTTCTCCACCAAAGAAGTCTAATAAGCCTTTCCTCTATGAAGATTGCTACGAATACTGCACTATGTACATGTACATAATAATAGAAGAACTATTTCCTTTGGTACCGCCGGTACCCGCAAATTTCAAAGTTTCAAAAGTTTCAAAGTTTTCTCATGTTGGTAATTTTTAAATATTTAGATAGGAAATAGTTCACAAAGATGTTGTCATCTAAGGAACTTGCTGTTTCAATGCAGCGTAGTCGTAAGGACTCTGGGGCAGGTGCAGCTGTGCAATCGGATTCCTCGGTTCGCGTGGTAAGTATCGTTACTTTTATACTCATGCTTTATGCATCATCATCCTGATTCATCTTTCACCCATTGCTGTATTGCCAACTCTTCCCTCCTAATACCTACAACAACTTATGCATTTTCATTTTATAGATGAATTACAATGATTTGGTGGTGGAAAATGAGACGAAATTTTTGAATGCATGTAGAAATGAGTCCAAATCAAAATATTTATACGATCGTCCAGTAACCATGGATTCGTTTGATGCGGATAATGCCGCACAAGGCGGGTCATCAAATTACACCATTGTTCTACCAGATGGAAATCGTTACTTTTTAAAACCAAGAAATAAAAGCACTACAGCAAATACTGACACACGTGTTACGAGTAGTGGGAGTCTATTATCCAAGTCGATGGATGAAATAGCGAGAGAAGCTGATGCTATTAAAGTAAACATTTTAGCTAAGAAAGCATTAAGTGAGAGTAAATTGCATGATACTGATACTGACAAGTATCAATCAATGATGGATGGTGATGACTACCGTCTTGACGATGACCTAGACGATATTGTACAAAAGAATAAGTTAGTTGAGAGTGGTTTGTGGGTAGATAAGTATGCGCCCAAGTCCTTCGCCCAATTATTATCACCAGAAAAGATAAACAGGGAAGTATTGCGAGCTCTTAAGTTATGGGATCCTTATGTATTTAGAGAGAAATCAACAACCGCAGGTAGTAATAGTGCAACACATGGTGATGGGAATAGTAGGAGCAATAATGAAATGGACATAGATGTGATGGTTAATGACGAGGTCGGTGACAATGACGACGATGATAACGAAGACAAATTTGTACCTGTTAGTAAGGACAAAACTGGTGCAGTAGCCGTGAAGGATATTAGACCACAGTATAGAATAATATTGTTATGTGGACCTCCTGGTACAGGCAAGACAACTCTTGCGCATTGCGTAGCAAAGCAATGTGGCTATCGCCCGTTCGAAGTCAATGCATCCGACGACCGCTCCGCGGCTATATTGAAAGACACAATGGCTCGTGCTATGCACGGCAATACCATCGTTGGGGACAGAAGACCCAACTGTATTATATTAGATGAGATAGATGGCATAGATGGCAAGCAGTCCATCGATGCTCTGCTGGCTATAGTCAAGGCGCCGTTGAATAGCAAAGCAAACAAAGGGAAGAGACGAAGTGAGTCATTAGCTCTTACCCGACCTCTTATATGTATCTGCAATGATGAGTACAGTCCCGCATTGCGTGAGTTAAAGAATTTATCAATCCGCTTTCGATTTACACCGCCATCAGAAGCGCGGTTAGTGCAAAGGTTGAAAGCCGTTTGCTCTATTGAGGGTCTCAACACCAACACGAACTCCTTAACGACTCTATGTTCGGCAACGGGCAATGATATCCGCGCATCCATCAATACGTTACAATTTGCATCGATGCGAGCTAGAGAGTTGATCAGTAAGAAAGAGAATGCCAAGAGCACCATGGCTATAGGCGAGGTTCTGTCTAGTATGATCTGCTCAGGACTCAAGGATGAACACAAGGATATATTGCAAGTATGGCGCGAGATATTCAGTCGCAAAGAAATACAAGCGATTATACATCAGAAGAAGCAGCGGTTATTGGGGCAATATGGCCAGGATCACATTGTTAATACGAGCACGGCAGGCAAGGGAGTCCGGATATTGGATCCGTGCATGGAAGTCATCCAGTCCACGATTGACCACGGCGACTTGGCCTTGGTGCTGTCGGGAATACACGAAAATATTTATAAAATCCCATTTTCTGATCCCAATATGTCGCGCTTGCAGCGGGCGTTGGATTGGCTTTCACTGAGTGACAATTTGAATACATTTACTATGACTAATCCCGACGGTTTCCAGGTGCTGGGATACGTTGCACCAACGGCTGGTGCAATCCATTGTCTATGTGCAGTAGACACTAATGTCAAGGTAGATTGGCCAAAGATAGACAAGATAAATTACCACAAGACCCAGCAGAAGCTGTCTATACTCAACAGTCTGCGGGAGAGCAAGGGCACGAGCGTCCTGTCCAACAGAACCCTCATCGCCTTGGACTCTGTCTCCTATATTCTGGACCTAGTCAACCCAAAGTTTAAACAGTCATTCAACTTGTCTCATTCCCTGTCAAAAGTAGAGCGTCAGCAGCTGCATGACATCGTGCAGATCATGTACGCATGTGGCTTGTCCTACAACGCATCCAAAGTCATCGATGGCTCATCGGTCACCTCCTCCTTCCACCAACATGCTTCACTGCAGCTAGAGCCACCAATAAGTGAGTTAGTAAAATATTGTGCAACAGAAAATATTGTATGTGACGAACTCGCATCTCGTCGCGTTTATCTACACCAGGAAATCCGTAACATGGTAAGAGCCGACCTGCGGAAGTACGTCATCTCTGTGAAGGGCGACGCGGCTGGCGATGCCATGGACACAAGCCTTACCTCACCCAGTAAAAGCAGTCCGTCTAACAAACGGAAAGCACCTGTTTCTGTTGCAAAAGATGTCACCAATCAGATGCTAGCAGAGCTTGATGACAGTAACGAGAAACGTCTCCGCATTTCCAGAATGGATTTCTTCTGTAAACCAAAGGACAGCAAAGGTGTAGACAGTGCAGCGAAGGATGTTAGAAGTGAGAACACCGCTCATGTCAACAAGAGCAAGTCTGGTGTTCAGTTTAAATATAACCAAGGATTCAGTAACGCAGTGCGCAGACCTGTCTCCATCTCGGAGTTTATTTGATTAAATTACTGTGTACATAACCTAACTATACTTCAACTTCACTCACTACTCGTTCATCTTGGAGTCGTCGTTACTTGGGGGATAAGGTGGCATGCTACTGCTACTAGCGCTATCATTACTGCGACTATTAGCTCTTTCAACACTTGCTAAAAATGCTCGAATTGCATCACCACTTAGTAAGTGCATCATTCCCGGTGCTGGGTCAAGCTGTAAACTAGCCATAATATTGTTATAGTTGTCCGACTGCAAGGCAGCGCCTAGTTGACCTACAGCTTGGCGAAATTGAGGACTTCTTATGTTTTCTATAGAAAATTGTTATGAATAAGTAAATAACAAAGTGATTGAGTGTTTGTACTACTTACCTTCTAAAAATTCTTCTGTTCGTTGTCCCTCTGGTAAATGTTCAATCAACTGCGCCCTAACTGCGGGGTCGTTGAGGATGCCACTATTCAATATCTGGTCGCTTGTTATTATATCGTCAAGGTGAATACGCTCTGATGGTGGTTGAGGACGATTATTTGTAATAGGAGTTGATGTAAAGGAACTCATTGCACGACGCAAATCTTCAGCACTTAAAGTACCAGCTGGGGTGACAGGAGGTTGTGGTGCAGCAGTTGTAGAAGTAGTAGTTGCAGCAGGAGCAATTGATGATATAGAACTGCCAAACAAACTACTTAAATCAGCTAATGGTCGAACAGGTGTTGCTTGAGTTTGACTTTGAGTTTGAGTTTGAGTAACCGGTGGTTGCTCTGCTCTTGGACGAGGTTGTGCGCGAGATGCAGGATTTCCACCAGCTAATTCCATAAACTGTCTTAATGCATCAGGTGGAAATCCACTCATACCACCTCCCATACCACCACGTCCTAGTAATCCACCTCCATTATTTTGTGAATTTAATGCGGCAGCAGCTGCATCTGCAGCAGCAGGATTATTCATACAATCATTTAGCTTACTGATTAGTTCACTATCCTTTTCAGTTGATTTATCCTGTAGCCAAAACATAAATGTTTGATTTCCACCTTGTGGTATGTGTAGCATGTATACTCTGTCATTCTCTCTACCTGTTTGAACCTTTTTAAACTCTGCTTCGGATGGAAATATTATACGTTCAATCTCTGGTTGTTGAGCGTTTCTATCACCCCAACAAAACTTAACTAACCCATCAGGAGTCTTAATCAACGTAATGTGTCCTCTAGCATTTTCTGGTGTCACTAGGTATCTATTTGGACCAATTGTGCTCAAAGCACATTTACCAGCCTTGATTGTAACCAACGACTGGCTTGTATTACTGCGCTGAGTAGGGAACAAGCTTTGCATCGTTATTATTCTTCTTCTTTCCTATTTCTATTTGTTTTTGTTTTTCGAATCGAAAAAAATATACCGACTTTGTAAGTACTAAGTAGGAGTCCGAGGAAGACGCAACTATTGAATAGTCCAAAGAGTGGATCCAAATAGTAGATTATACCTAGCTAATCAAGTTACTACATGAATGTTACATATACGATTCTTCCAAAAAACCTGTTTTAGCGCCGATTTCTTATATTACAGAGAGCTTCTCATTGTATTTCAGATTATTTCAATAGTAGATGTCATAGTACGCTGTGTTATTGCTTCTCCTACTGTGTAGGTTAATGAACCCTTTCAAAGCGGTCCCTACGTCCCAAAATTTCGAGGTACCAAAAAAACAGACAACATACAGATATGTTACGCTTCTTAGTTGTTTTCGCTGTCTTAATGGCAGTATATGCCGAGCTTCGTGTGCAAATGGAGCGTGATGTCAAGTTTGACGGTGTTGTACCAAAATTTTGGTTGAAAGAAAGTAATGCAAAAGATAGAATCAAGGCTGTCTTTGTGTTGAAGCACGACCCATCAGCCATGAAAAAGTACGAGAAAGATTTACTAGATCGTGCAACACCAAAGTCTAAGAACTATGGCAAATGGTTCACTAAGGATGAAATTAAATCAAGGATATCGCCTGATGAAAAAAGTATCAAGGCTGTTATTGATTTTATTTCATCATTTAGTGGTGTTGAATACAAGTTATCAACCCTGGGAGATATGATCTTTATCGATGCTCCAGTTGAATTAGCAGAATCAATGTTTGATACCAAATTTGCAACTTTCCGTTCAATTGTTAGTCCATTGGTTACCGTTTCTAGAGTTATCAAGCCATACTCATTACCAGAATCCATCGCTGCTCATGTGAGTATCGTTGACGATTTAATCCGATTGCCATCAATCCGCAAACCAATGGTTACAGTTGGATCTGATGCAACTGTTACTGGTGACTCTGCTTTTGATTCATGTGGTAAATCATGTTCTGGCGATACTACTCCTGCTGTCTTACAGCAAGCGTACAATATCAAGCCAGTAACATCGGTAGCCAGTGGCAACTCTGTTGCTGTTGCTGAATTTCAGTATCAGTATTTCGATACAAAGGATTTAGATGCCTTTTCAAGTGCCTGTTCCGTTGACGTGTCTGTTACTACTGTTATTGGTGGTAACAAAGAATCCCTATGCGAGAAAACAGGATGTGTCGAAGCATTACTTGATATCGAATATTTAGGTGCTTTAACAAACCCAATCCCTTTGACTGTTGTTTACCAAGGTGACTACAGGTTAGGACACTTACTCACTCACTGAATCCCACACTTGCTCACTTACTCCACTCCCTCACTACAGTTTATTGACATGGGCAGAGAGTGTCTTGTCAATGGCCAATCCTCCGCTCGTTCATAGTGTTTCATACGGTAACGATGAAATCCAACAAACCTCCACTGACTATATGTACAGTGTCAATGAGCAACTAGCTCTTATTGCAGGCCAAGGTATCTCCGTTCTATTTGCATCAGGGGATCAAGGTGTTTGGGGCCGTAGCGGTTACAACAAACGTGATCCAGTATTCAATCCTGATTTCCCAGCTTCATCTCCATATGTTACTTCAGTTGGTGGTACTAACTTCCAAACCAAGTCAACTATCGGTGCTGAGTCTGCTTGGGACTGCGGAGGTGGTGGTTTCTCCAACACATTCCCACAACCTGACTGGCAAGCTGACGTTGTTAGTGAGTACTTAAAGCTTGCTGGCAGTAAGTTACCTGATTCATCAGCATATAATGCTACGGGTCGTGCATATCCAGATGTTAGTGCATTGGGTGGACAAACTAACGGCTACTGTGTGTCCCACGCTGGAGGCAAGTTTGACTCTGTTGCGGGAACTTCCGCAGCTTGTCCTGTCGTGGCATCGATGATCAGTATGTTGAACAACGTCCGCTTAGCAGCTGGCAAATCAAGTCTTGGTTGGTTGAACCCTTTCTTATATGCAACTGAGACCAGGGCTTGTTTTAACGATGTTAACGATGGAACACAAAACAACTGCGAGAAAGGTACAACTGGCTTTGTTACCGTTGACGGCTTCGACCCAGCCACTGGTTTCGGCTCAATCAACTACGAATGCATGGCTGGCATCGTCTAGACTATATACTTATCTCCTCGTAGAATACTTATATACTAATACTATAACCCTTCGCTTTCCGCTCTCGACCCGGTTATTAATGTGGCCGCAGTCCTTACTTGCACCTGCGCTCTCTGCTGCGCCCTCTGCTCTGGGTAACGGGCTGCTGCAAGGAGTCGATGCGGCCCTTCAAATAGGATCACTACAAAAAAAATCTGAAAAGGATTTTGATGATGCACATACTCCTAGTTCTTGGTTGCCTGGTCTACATCACGTCAGGTGTAGTTATCCGCGACTATAATCGTATAAATTATGAAGAACTTGCAGATCTTCCTACCTTAATTAATCGCTACTTCCAAAGTGAGCATCACTCTCAACACTACAGTAGCAAGAATTTAATGATTGGTGTATATCATGAAAACTGTAAGGATGCATTGGACTCTCCCGCTTTCAAAGGGTCGCAACGACATACTGGCGGTGATATTTTAATGACACTCACTATACCTGCATCTGTTTTTCCTGTCCAATTAGACAATGATTGTGCTGAAGTGTTCTATTATAAATATAATACATCAATACATAAACCAACATCTAGATTGGGCAATTTAGACCATGTTTCATTAACATCCTGGGGTTCATCATTGATGAGATCATCTGTTGTATTACGTAATAATTTCCCATTTCCTGTAAATCTAATGTGGCATGAAGAGAGTAAAGATCCACTTGATCAAGGACTATTACAACCTGGTGAAAGTATTTCCATGACAACATTTTTGGGACATATCTTTGCTGCATATAATGCAGACGCTGGTAAACGCCTTGTTAATGGTAAGAAATCAGATTATGAAATTGGTCCATTAGTTGATTGGATGATTGTAAACGGCGAAGATTACTCTTTCGAAGCTGTAAATCGAATCGAAACGTGCGACATCAACGAGGAGGCTTCCTTTGTGCCAGAAGGGTTGACTTGCGATGACTTGGACAAAAGATTTATTGAATTTACGCATTACGTGTGGTTTCAAAAGAGAAAAGGGTTGAACTATGTGCAGCCACAAATGGTTCGAGCTGTAACTCACAACGGTTTCGAAAATAGAAAATTACCTGCTGATACATACAAATGGTTGAAGGAATGGTATTATACTAATCAGCCTAGGTATGAGGAAGAAGAGGGACCAGTGGGACCTTGCATGAATCAACATGTAGCACCTAGTCTCATCACTCATCTACCACCAAAACATAAAGACAGATTGACCAAAGAGCTTCAACACATATTAGAAGGTTGGTATGGCAACGGTACATTAGAGGTCACTTCGATTTATGGAATACGCAAGTACACCAATGGATCCGTGCTACGTATGCATGTTGACACAGTAGGCACCCATGTTGTCTCAGCTATCATTAATGTTGACCAAGACGTTGAAAAGGACTGGCCATTGCTAATTCTAGATCATGATGATAATGAACACTCGGTGCTCATGGAAGCTGGTGATATGCTATTATATGAGAGTGCCAAGTTACTACATGGTAGACCAGAACCATTTGTTGGTTCTCATTATGATAATATATTTATACACTATCGTCCTACGTGCCGAGAATGCTGGGACTACGACTGGGTCTAAGATAATATTCACTATTTGTAATATAACATAATTAATTTACAAGAATCCAATTCTGTAAGTAATAGTTACAATTATATTTCGTAATTAAAGGCGTTCGCCTCGAATACGGCGTGCTAGTTGCAAGTCTCTTGGGAAGATAGTTACTCGCTTGGCATGGATGGCACATAGATTACCATCCTCGAATAAGCCAACCAAGTAAGCTTCAGCTGACTCTTGTAAAGCAAGGACTGCTGATCCTTGAAAACGTAAATCACTCTTGAAATCTTGTGCGATTTCTCTAACTAGACGTTGGAATGGTAATTTACGGATTAATAATTCAGTTGATTTTTGATATCTTCTAATTTCACGGAGAGCAACAGTACCAGGTCTGTATCTGTGTGGCTTCTTTATACCACCAGAACTAGGTGCTGATTTACGCGATGCTTTGGTTGCTAATTGCTTTCTTGGGGCTTTGCCACCAGTTGACTTACGTGCTGTTTGCTTGGTACGGGCCATCTCTCTTCCTATTATGCAGAATTCTGTTTACTTTTTTATCGCCCAAAATTTTTTTCAGCGATCAACGGTTAGCTGGTACCGGTGCGATAAAGGTATTCAAATATATAAGAACAGTGCTTCCATCATGGAAAGGTTTGCATATTTACATCTACACATGTACAAGTATTGCTTTATAGTTACTATGCATCATTTTCTTCCTGGGTTCCACTCGCACGCTGTTGGGTGATTTCTTCTTCAAGATCCTTCAATGTTCTGGCATCGATAACTTCGCCAGATGCTTGTGAGTGAGAACGGAGTAGTGTTAATAATCCAAAATCTGCATAGAATCTAGTACCAAATGTATATACAACCTTGTTCAAGTCATTGTCAACTTCATCCAACGAATCCTGCGCGAGTAAATAGTAAGTACGAGGTTATAGTAGTAAGAGAACGAGTGAGTATATTAATGGGTAAAGTGTTGCATGTAAATGAGGAAAGTAAGTGAATCACCTTGTCAAGAGTAATGTAACCTTCCTTCTTCATTCGTGCGAGCAGACTTAAAAAGTCTACTTCTAACTCCGGAATAGCTCCACTTTTGTCCTTACCCTTAACTACCATTTCAGGGAAGCGATTATCAATTTTACGGACATTTCGCAGCAACGTTCGCACGTCACATTTGCGTCCTGGAGATGAGAATATTATTTGCAAGATAACATAAACGAATCCAGCAAACGCGTTATCATTTATTTTTCTTGATTCGGCCAGTACAGCATAGAGAGTGGGCGAGTCTAGCTCATTAACCAGATAGAACTCGTCCCTTTTACCATTCAATGATATTTGAGTTCCACACAATAAATTATAACCAAATGTTGCTGACAATATTATTTTGGCTTCTGATATAACAACACTAACATGCTTTTTATAAATTGGATCGAATGATGCCAAAACATCCGCTACTACTGCTCTGGTAACTGACTCATTTCTAGCTGCTTTCATAAGAAGTAAACGCACTACTAATCGACAGCATTTATTTCGTTGATCTTCACTCATTTTGTAATAACTATCAGTTTCCTTGATTGATGGTTTAGGGAATTCAACGCCAATCATAGACAATTCCTTCTGATTCTTCATTTCATCCGTTGATATTTTGAATACTTTTCTGCTATAATTATTATTCAACTCTTCTATGCCTTCAATCACCTCTGGTTCATATGCTGCTGATCTCTTCTCACTTACCTCACCACTCCCTCCACTGCTACGAGAGCTTCTACGATTACTACTCATTCTATTTGATTGCTGTTAGTTTAATTCTCTATCAAACAAACTTATCTCCTGATGATCTGAACGCTTCTCTCGTCCTTCTCTGAGTCTCACAAGTTCTCTCACTGAGACTCTCAGCGAGTGAGGCTCAGTGAGCATTTTTCAAATTTGATTTTGGACCTGGTTCAGACCAGTCTAAGGATCCGCGAATTTTATTCAAAATTAGGGAAGGTAGACGGCGACATACTAATACGACCAGCAGCTCCACCTTCGAGGTGCATCCTACCTGCATTCTCTCTTCTCTTCTCTTCTCTTCTCTACTTCTTTTTATTTGAGGAGAAAGCGGTCCTCAAATTGATGTAGGACAAGGTCTAAGTAGAAAAGAAGCTTTCGGAGATGATAAACGACGACGAGGAGGATCCAATGGCAGATGCACAGCAAGCACAGAATCGAATTATTGCAGATGCACTCTCTCGTGAAAAGGTTATAAAGAAAATTCAATCAACGAATCGTCGACAAGTTGAAGGGCGCAATAGAACGAATTCAATGGATTCGACCGAGGCAGAGTCGTCATTTGATGAAGGAGAAGTTAAAGATGAGATGACTGTGTTCACTAGACCCCCAGAATTGGATATTAGAGAGGTATTATTCGAGGCTATACCTGAGGTAAGAAATTACTTGTCGCTGATTCACTTCCTCTTTCATTTACCTTTGTTCTTTAGCCATATTCATATTCCACTGAGTTTCAACGCGTGCATATATCAGAAATCAATGAACCAGTTGATAGAGATATACACGATGCTTGTTTGAATCTTAAAAAAGCATTAGCATTACGTGATAAGTATTTAATGTTACATCCACCAGCACCACAAGATGATATATCACCGGATTTAGAATCTTTCCTCACTAATGTATCACCTAAAACACCAGAAAGGAAGACTGTGACCCATCCCGATGATTATCGAAGACGACCTCAACAACCATATAATATATTTGATGCACCAATTCCTGCTGCAATTGCTGCTACGCACGTGAATATGATCGACGGAGTTATGATAGTTACCAATGAGGTCAATAGTGATTTATCCAACACAACCGGCATATGTCCGGTGCATTCGTTTGACGAGTTCGTTAGAGATCATCAAGATTTACGAAACATTATCCACTCGGGATCCGTCTTGTCTCATTCCTACCAACGCATGGAGCTACTCAATGCCAGGTTCAACTTGCATAAATTGCTTAACGAAGCTAGAGAGTCTGATGCCACCAAGAGCGTCCCTCATCGCGACTTCTATAATGTTCGTAAAGTAGATACCCACGTCCATCACTCGGCTTGCATGAGTCAGAAGCACTTGTTGCGCTATATCAAACATAAATTACGCCATCAACCGCATGAAGAAGTCATTTACCGTGACGGAAAGGTTACTCACTCACTCATTGAATGCAGTACTCACTCACTCACTCACTCACTTTCTCAGGTGCTGACATTAGGGGAGGTGTTCCAGACACTGGGACTTACCGCGTACGACCTGTCCATAGATACGTTGGATATGCATGCGCACAACACATTTTTCAGATTTGATAGGTTCAACTTGAAGTACAATCCGATCGGCGAGAGTAGATTGAGAGAGATATTCTTGAAAACTGACAACTACATTCAGGGGCGATACCTCGCCGAGATAACCAGAGAGGTAATCGGTGATTTTGAGGCATCCAAGTACCAGCTTGCAGAGTGGAGGATATCTATATACGGTATGGGCTCACTCACTCACTCACTCACTCACTCACTCACTCACTCACTCACTCACTCACTAACTCACTTTAAGGCCGTAAATACAATGAGTGGACGAAGCTTGCTAAGTGGTTCTACGACAACAAGCTGGCGCACAAGAACATTCGGTGGATGATCCAAGTCCCTCGACTCTTCGATATCTACCGCAA
>JACCDO010216935.1_pt1 | contig 14043 bp, 11 predicted proteins | sample 7446101 | NCBI WGS metagenome assembly JACCDO01 (sample SAMN15323440, study PRJNA562643) | freshwater metagenome | isolation source: river surface water | place: USA:Blue River Watershed | collected 2017-08-16
AGCACAAGATAGTGGGTTACCTGTGTATGAATGTGAATGTAAAAATCCATGACGAATTTGATCTTGATAAAAAGCCCGATAAATTTTTTCTGTTGTCATACACAATGACAATGGTAAATAACCGCCGCTGATTCCTTTGGAAAGCGTTAGAAAGTCAGGCCAAATATTGGCATGTTCACAAGCAAAAAATTTACCGCTGCGCCCGCATCCCACCGCGATTTCATCAGCAATCAGATGAATTTGGTAGCGCTCACAAAGTTCTTTTATTAAGCGTAAATATTGCGGTGAATGCATGGCCATTTGACCTGCACATTGCACGAGTGGCTCTACTACAATCGCGGCAATGTGTTCATGCTCTTTTGCAAAAAGTTGCTCAACTTCTTTTGCTGCATTGTTAGCAACATCCTCTGCACTCTCGCCAGTTTTTGCTTTACGAGCATCTGGCGAAGTCACGGTGTAAACATCTTGTAAAAGAGACCCATAGGCTTCTCGGAAAATAGCGACATCAGTCACCGCAAGCGCGCCTAGGGTTTCACCGTGATAACCATTCTCAAGGCAAACAAATTTTTTCTTTTGTGGTTTGCCGTTTAGTTGCCAATAGTGGTGACTCATTTTGAGGGCAATTTCAATTGCAGAGGCGCCGTCCGATGCGTAAAAGACATGACCTAAATTGCCCTTACTCAGTGCAGCCAGTTTCTCAGATAGCTCGACTACTGGTTGATGGGTAAAGCCCGCAAGCATGACGTGCTCAATTTTGTCGAGTTGCTTGGTAATGGCTTGATTGATGCGTGGGTTTGAATGTCCAAAAAGATTTGTCCACCATGAGCTGATGCAATCTAACAGCGCATTACCTTGTTCATCGTAAAGCCAAGGACCTTTTCCTTTGGAAATGGCAACCAAAGGAAAGGACTCGTGATGCTTCATTTGCGTGCAGGGGTGCCAAACGGCTTTTAAGCTGCGATCGACGAGGCTGGTTTGATTGAAATCAGGAATAACCTTCATATTTGATATTTGACCACTAGTTTTCACAAGTTAAGCCCTGTATCTGTTATGTTTATGCCTTGGATTGACCCATTTTTTGGAATTTGCTCATGCTGGACACCCAAACCGTCGAAAAACCCCTCACACAAGTGAAATCAAAGGCCGATTTACGCAAAGAGCTTGATGCGGCTGGTGGATGGACTGTTGCCCAGGTGGAAGCCTTATTTGACCTCCCTTTTAATGAGTTAATGCACCGAGCCCAGGAGACTCATAAGGCCTATTTCCCTGAAGGAGATGTGGAATTGGCCACTTTGCTATCGATTAAGACTGGTGGTTGTCCCGAAGATTGCGGCTATTGCCCTCAAGCGGCTCGCTACGACACCGATGTGAAGGCAGAAAAACTGATGGGTCTCGAGGAAGTTTTAGAGGCTGCTAAAGCTGCTAAAGCTGCGGGCTCTAATCGCTTTTGCATGGGCGCAGCTTGGCGTGAACCAAAGGATCGTGACATTGAGAAAGTGACTGCCATGATCAAGGGTGTCAAAGCGTTGGGTCTTGAAACTTGTGCCACTTTAGGAATGTTAGAAGCTGATCAAGCGCAGGCTCTTTCTGATGCAGGTTTAGATTTTTACAATCACAATCTCGATACAAGTGAAGATTTTTATCGTTCAGTGATTTCTACTCGTGGTTATCAAGATCGATTAGATACGATTTCTCATGTACGTTCAGCAGGTATGTCTGTTTGTTGTGGCGGCATTGTTGGTATGGGTGAATCACGTGAACAGCGTGCAGCATTCTTAACGCGTTTAGCAAATTTGAGTCCGTATCCAGAGTCTGTTCCTATCAATCATTTAGTGCCTGTTGCTGGCACTCCTTTAGCAGAACAAAAGCCTCTAGATCCCCTAGAGTTTGTGAGAACAATTGCTGTTGCACGTATCACAATGCCTAAAGCGCGAGTGCGTTTATCGGCTGGTCGACAAGAGCTCGGAAGAGCTGTGCAGGCTATGTGTTTCTTGGCTGGCGCTAATTCTATTTTTTATGGTGAGCAACTACTCACTACCGGTAATCCCGAGGCAGAACAAGACCGTGAACTCTTGGCGGAGTTGGGTCTCAAGACCAAGCAAAGCTGCAAAGCTGAGGTTCTTGTCTAAGTTTTTTGCCCTATGCTTTCCCCGATCGATCGACTAATTCTTGAGTTTGATACCGCGCTGCGGTCTGTTGTTGGAGGGGCGAATGCAGGTCGACCTACTCCAGGGTCTCAGTCAAACATAAAGCATTCTCTTGACGCAGCTGAGCGTAAACATGCTGCAGGATTAATGCGTGTAAATCATGTTGGTGAAGTGTGTGCACAAGCTCTCTATCAATCGCAAAAATTGGTGGCACGCGATCCTCAAATAAAAAAAATGTTGGAGCATTCAGCGCAAGAAGAAATAGATCACTTAGCGTGGTGTGAAACTCGTCTTAAAGAATTAGATTCGCACACAAGTGTTTTAAATCCATTTTGGTATGTAGGATCCTTTGCGATTGGTTTGGCTGCTGGTTTAGCAGGTGATAAATGGAGTTTAGGTTTTGTTGTTGAAACAGAAAAACAAGTTGAAGCACATCTTGAAAATCATCTTGAGAAATTGCCTTTAGAAGATCAACGCTCGCGAGCAATTGTTGATCAAATGCGTATCGATGAGATTGAGCATGGACAAGCTGCTTTGCATGCTGGCGGCGCTACTCTTCCAGAGCCCATTCAGAAAATCATGCAAACAGTTTCGAAAATCATGACCACCACTGCTTACAAAATCTAATTTAGATTTAAATAGATTTATTTTTAGAAACTTTTTAATTAATTCATTAAATACTGGACATAAATACAGTATTTTTTAGATTATTAGGATGTATATCTAAGATGTCATCTTAAGTATATTTTCCAAGCCATTGTTTTAAGTAGCTATTTTATTGCTAACTTTTTATCAACATACGACGCTAAGTGTTTGTAAACATTAGAGAAATTCCTAAAAAAATACCCAAAAACACTTGACCCTCTTATGGCGATCCTCTAAAGTGGGAGGAAGTGTGAAAAAGTGGGGTAATTGGTGTTTCAAGGCGCGTCAGCTCTTAATTTAGATGCAAAAGGCAGGATGTCGATTCCGGCAAAGCATCGTGACGCCCTGTTAGTTCAGGGTGAAGGCCGTGTCACGCTCACTAAGCACCCTGATGGATGCCTTTTGTTATTTCCAAGACCCGAGTGGGAGAGTTTTCGCGCCAGAGTGGCGCAGCTTCCAATGGATGCTCACTGGTGGCGAAGAATTTTTCTCGGTAATGCTGCAGAAATAGATCTTGATAGCGCAGGTCGTATTTTGGTCAGTCCAGAGTTGCGTCATGCTGCAGGAATTGAGAAAGAAGTGATCTTGCTAGGTATGGGCAGTCACTTGGAGTTGTGGGATGCGGCAACATATGCTGCAAAAGAACAGGCTGCTATCGCACAAGGTATGCCTGAAGCACTCAAGCAATTTAATTTTTGATGACAGGGTGCTATGAACAATACTCATCGCCCAGTGTTACTGGCCGAGGCGGTGACGGCGCTGATCAATGGCCCGCTCATTTCAGATCAAAACACCAAATCCAACATTGTTGTCATCGATGGAACATTTGGGCGCGGCGGACACACGCAAGCTCTTCTCAAAAATTTACCACCAGCAGCACGCATCATTTCGTTCGACAAAGATTTGGACGCAATTGCTGTAGCAAAGCAAATCAACGATCCGCGCTTTACGATAGTGCACGACAGTTTTGCGCAGATGGATCAATATGCTTCGGCAGAATCCGTCGATGGAATTTTGTTGGATTTGGGGATCAGCTCTCCACAGGTGGACGAAGCACATCGAGGATTTTCCTTTCGTCGCGAAGGTCCGCTCGATATGCGAATGAATACCAAACACGGTTTCACGGTTGCGGAATGGTTAGAGCAAGCACCGGTAGAGGAAATCACGCACGTGATTAAGACTTACGGAGAGGAGCGTTTTGCATTTCAAATCGCAAAGGCCATAGTGGCCAAGCGAGAGGAAGGTTTGTCTCCAAAGACTACAACCCAATTGGCTACTTTGGTTGCGAATGTAGTGCGTACGCGTGAAGCTGGTCAAGATCCTGCAACTAGAACATTCCAAGCCCTACGCATATTTATCAACCGTGAGTTAGAAGATTTGGAGTTAGGCCTTAAAGCAGCCTTGAAGTTGTTAAAGCCCGGCGCAAGACTTGCCGTGATTAGCTTTCATTCATTAGAAGACAGAATTGTTAAGCAATTTTTTCAGGCCCATGCAAGAGTAGAAATTCCTCGCGGATTGCCAGTGCGCGAAAAAGATTTGCCGCAAAGCGCTCTGGAAATTATCGGTCGTGTAAAACCCAGTGAATTAGAGATTTCAGAAAATCCTCGTGCGCGCTCAGCCATTATGAGGGTGGCAGAAAAGCGCATGGAGGTGTCGGCATGAATCGCGCCACTCTAACCTTATTAGCATTGCTATTAATTTGCGCATTGTCATTGGTTGCCGCTCAACAAAGGGCTAGAAAGTTATTTATTGCTCAAGAGCGTGCGCAAATAGAAGAGCGCAAATTAAATCAAGAATGGTTGCGTTTGGAGTATGAGCAACGCAACTTGTCGAAGTCTGCACGAATTCGGGACGTTGCCCGTAATCAATTACGCATGGTTCCCATTTCTCCTGAACGTACCTTGTACTTGAAGGAGTCGCAATGAGACCGGTTGGGTTCTCGACAACTCCAAATTTAGTCTTGCGCCTGCCAATGTGGCGGTCGCGTTTGATGCTATTCCTTTTATTTTTTGTCTTCATGCTGTTATTGCTCAGAGCTTTCTGGATTCAGGGTCCTGGAAATGCGTTTTATGAAGCAAAGGGAGTGCGTGGTACTCAGCGTGAATTGGAGTTGCCTGCAAGTCGCGGAAAAATTTTGGACCGTAATGGCCAGGTTATTGCTACCAGTCTGGAGGCAAAGTCCATCATTGCCTATAACGATACTGTTCCAGATGATTTGCCCGCAGAGAAGATTCAAAAATTAGCTAACTTATTGCAAATTAGCGAGTCTGAGTTACGCAAAAAATTAAAAGATGAACGTAAACAGATATTTTTGAAACGACAAGTGGATCCACAAGTAGCCCAGCAAATTAAGCAACTAGAAATTCCAGGGATTGGGCAGAATAATGAATATCGTCGCTTCTATCCTGAGGGTGAAGCGATGGCTCACGTAGTCGGCTTTACCAATGTGAATGACAAAGGTCAGGAAGGCATGGAGCTTTCGAGGGAGAAAGATCTTGCAGCTCAACCTGGTCAAAGACGCGTTGTGATTGATCGTCTTGGTCGTGTTGTTGAAGATATTGCCATTGTGCAGTTACCGCAAAATGGCAAGGATTTGCAACTTTCAATTGATAGCAAAATTCAATTTCTAGCTTACAACGCACTTAAAAGTGCAGTAGAGCAGCATCATGCCAAAGCTGGAGGTGCTGTGGTGTTAGATGTTCAGACTGGGGAAATTTTGGCGCTAGCAAATTACCCAAGCTACAACCCGAATGATCGTAAATATTTGACAGGTGAGCAATTACGCAACCGAGTATTAACCGATACATTTGAGCCAGGCTCCACTATGAAGCCTTTGACCGTGGCAATTGCACTAGAGAAGGGTTCTGTTACCCCAAATCAAAATATGGCAATTGGCTCAAGTTATCTTGTTGGCCCCAAACCAATTACCGATACACATCCTTACGGCAATTTAACAGTTGCTCAGATCATTCAAAAGTCGAGCAATATTGGTACTGCAAAGATTGCAATGAACCATCTTTCGTCTGAAGAGATGTGGGACTTTTATACCGCTGTTGGAATGGGTCAAGCACCAAAAATTGGCTTCCCTGGTGCTGTAGCTGGAACAGTGCATCCGTATAAAAAGTGGATGCCAACTGATCAAGCGCGCATCGCTTTTGGCTATGGCATTTCTGCCTCTCTTTTCCAAGTGGCGAGAGCCTACACAGTGTTTGCACGCGATGGTGAATTAGTGCCATTAACGATTGAGCGCAGTCCAGAAATTAAACCGGGCACTAGGGTGCTGTCTCCCAAGACTGCTATTGAGATGCGGACGATGTTAGAGACAGTAACGGAACCCGGTGGAACCGCAGTGAAAGCGCAAGCCGAGGGATATCGGGTTGGTGGAAAAACGGGAACCGCGCATAAATTAGTTGGCAAAGGCTATGGAAATAAATATCGCGCATATTTTGCGGGATTGGCTCCCATAAGCGCGCCAAGAATCGTTGTGGCAGTCATGATTGATGAACCTACTGGTGGTAGTCACTATGGCGGAGATGTTGCTGCCCCAGTCTTTTCAACTATTGTTGGTGAGACATTACGAACTCTAAATGTGCTTCCAGATAACAAAGTGAAGCAAATGGCGTTTGATGATAAGAAGCCTGCGGAAATTCGTACTGCAACAAACCACGCACAACCTGTGGCTCTGAAAAGATGAGGGTGACATTGAATATTGATCCCAATCACTTGATTGAGCGCCTTCGTACCTTAGTGGATTCGTCTGCCAAAGTGAGTGCTGACAGTCGTCAAATCTGTGCAGGAGATGTTTTCTTTGCTTATCCAGTTGGCCATGGAAAAGCACGGCGTGACGGACGTCCATTTATTGATGCGGCCTTGCAAAATGGAGCAGCAGCAGTGGTCTTTGATCCCAATGAAATGGGAGATGCTTATTTAGAGCATCCGCAATGCTATGCAATAGAAAACTTGGCTGAAAGAGCGGGTCAGTATTGTGCTGAGTGGTATGGCAATCCTAGTAAGCAACTCAAGATAATTGGTGTGACCGGAACCAACGGGAAGACAAGTATTACCCAATGGTTGGCTCACGCATTAAATAAACCTGGGCATCGAACCGCTGTATTAGGCACATTGGGTACTGGTTTTCCTGGTGAGTTAGAGAAAACGGGATACACCACTCCAGATGCTCCCAAATTACAGACTCAGTTAAAAGAATTATTAGTGGCTGGGGCAAAACAAGTGGCAATGGAAGTTTCTTCGCATGCTCTTGATCAGGAGAGAATTGCTGGCACATGGTTTAACTGCGCAGTATTTACGAACTTAACCCAAGATCATTTGGATTATCACGAGACCATGGCCAACTATGCCCAGACGAAGGCAAAGTTATTTAGTCAGCAGGGCCTAGAGCATGCTGTCGTGAACTTAGAAGATGCCTTTGGTCGTGAATTAGTGATGAATCTATTAGCAAGAAATGATTTACAAGTATGGGCATATGCTTTAGATCGCTCGGCATTTAATGGCTTTGAGAAATTTGGCAATCGTTTACAACGAATCTATGCGGAAAATGTTGCATTTCAACATGCAGGATACGATGCCGAATTCATACATGAAGGCGTTAATAAAACCCCTCTTCATATTCCTTTGCTTGGAAAATTCAATTTAAGTAATGCATTGGCAGTTTGGACAACCCTGCTAACGCAAGGCTTAAATGGTGAAGAAGCTAGCAAACTGATTAGTCAGTTACAGCCCGTTGTTGGGCGCATGGAGCTGATCGCAAACGGAAAGAGTACAAAATTCGATGGACCTTTGGCTGTGGTGGATTACGCGCATACAGCTGATGCTTTGCAAAAAGCCTTAGAGGCGTTACGCCCAATAGCAAATGAACGTGGTGGAAAGCTCTGGTGCGTTTTTGGTTGTGGTGGCGATCGGGATATAGGGAAACGTCCTCAAATGGGTGCTGTCGCTGCCAAGTTTGCGGATGAAATTATCGTTACAAGCGATAACCCTCGTTCTGAAGATCCCCATGCAATCATAGAAATGATCGGCAAGGGCATTCCAGCATCATTTATAACCATTCAAAAAGTGGCTGATCGCGCAGCTGCAATCATGGCCGCCATTCGACATGCAGATAAACGCGATGTCGTGTTAGTAGCAGGTAAGGGTCACGAAACAGTCCAAGAGATTAATGGCAAGAGTTTTGAGTTTTCTGATCAAGAACACATTCGCTTAGCAGCAAGGGGATTGATTTAATGTCAATGATGACTCTTGCTCAAGCACATGCAATGTTGCCCGGAAGTGGCTTATTGAATGCGACGCCAGAAGCAGCCAACTCCATTTTGCTTGCCAGGGTAGGAACCGATAGCCGACAAATAGATCATGGTGAATTATTTGTAGCCTTGTCTGGTGAGCGTTTTGATGCGCATGACTTTTTAAATGAAGTTGTGAGTCATGGTGCGAGTGCGGCGATGATCAGTAGCGTAGAAAAATGCCCGGTGAGCTTACCTGCGATTTGCGTAAGTGACACGCGCGTTGGTTTAGGTGATTTGGCTAAAGCATGGCGCGCTAATCATGACATTCCTCTAGCTTTAGTAACTGGAAGCAATGGCAAGACTACTGTTAAAGAAATGATCGCTTCAATTTTTAAAGCGACTGTTGGCGAGGAAAAAACACTAGTAACCAAGGGCAATCTAAATAATGAGATTGGACTGCCGTTGACATTATTAAAGTTACGCTCAACAGATTCTCTTGCAGTAATAGAGCTGGGAATGAATCATCCTGGTGAAACCGCACAGTTGGCAGCTATTGCACAAGCGAATATTGCTTTAATCAATAATGCGCAACGTGAACATCAAGAATTTATGGCAACTGTTGCTGCAGTGGCGCAAGAGCATGCAGATGTCATTCGATCCTTGCCTGAGAATGGCATTGCGGTATTTCCAGCAGACTCCGAGTTCACTTCTGTATGGCTTGAAGCAGCTGGAAAAAGAAAAGTCATTGATTTTGAATTGCTGACTACCCAAGCAAATTCAGAGGCATTTGTTACAGGACGGTTATTAAGTAATGGTCTATTAGAGGTCATTACCAAAAATCAGGCAATACAAGTACGTCTCAATACTCTGGGCGACCATAATGCACGTAATGCCTTAGCAGCAAGTGCAGTGGCTATTGCCGCAGGAATTCCCTTTGAAAAGATACAGCAGGGACTCGAACTGTTTGCGCCAGTCAATGGACGTATGCAAGTTAGACAAATTAATGCTAACTACACATTAATTGATGACAGCTACAACGCTAATCCGGATTCTGTTCGAGCTGCTATTGATGCCTTAAAGAAATCAGGAACTCAAGCTTGGTTGATTCTGGGTGATATGGGCGAGGTAGGTAACCAAGGCCCTGAATTTCATCAAGAAGTTGGAGCTTATGCAGCTCAACAAGGTATTACAAAGCTTTTTGCACTTGGCGATTTATGTCAGTTTGCAATTGAAGGATTCGATCAAGTTGCAAAAGGTAATGCAAGTGCTCAGGCGCTGTATTACAAAGATATAGATGCCTTAATTAAACATCTTAGCGCTGAAATACATGCAAAGAATGCTGATAGTAAAACGCAATTAACAATATTGGTGAAGGGTTCACGATTTATGCGCATGGAGCGTGTAGTGCAAGCCTTGTTAGAGGAGGCTAAAACATGCTCTTAATTTTGTCCCAATGGCTGCAAGATGATTTCGGTTTTTTGCGGGTATTTAATTACATCACTTTTAGAGCGGTGATGGCTACTGTCACAGCGCTATTGATTGGCTTGGCAGCAGGACCTTGGGTCATTCGTAAGCTGACTGCCCTAAAGATGGGGCAAGCCGTACGTACAGATGGCCCACAAACCCATTTAGTGAAATCAGGTACACCAACAATGGGTGGTGTATTAATTCTGATCGGCATTTTTGTCTCTTGCATGCTTTGGGCAGATCTCAGTAATCGTTTTATTTGGATTGTGATGATCGTGACCTTTGGGTTTGGTGCTGTGGGGTGGGTAGATGACTACCGCAAAGTGGCGCGTAAGGATCCAAAAGGGATGGCATCTAGAGAAAAGTTCTTTTGGCAAACCTTAATTGGTTTATTCGCAGCGATTTACTTAGCATTCTCAGTATCCGAGGTGAATAACTTAAAGGTCTTGCAACTGTTCTATGAATGGCTAAAGAGTGGTTTTGCACTTGATTTGCCGGCAAAAACTAACTTACTCATTCCATTTATGAAGGAAGTGAGCTATCCATTGGGCATGATGGGCTTCATTATCTTGAGTTATTTAGTCATTGTCGGAAGTAGCAATGCTGTCAATTTGACTGATGGCTTAGATGGCTTGGTCATCATGCCGGTGATTTTGGTTGGTGCAGCTTTAGGCGCATTTGCTTATGTAATGGGTAATGCGATCTACGCTAAATATCTTCTCTTTCCCTATATTCCTGGCGCTGGTGAATTAATGATTTTTTGTGGCGCTATGGGTGGCGCTGGTCTTGCCTTTCTTTGGTACAACACACATCCCGCGCAGGTATTTATGGGCGATGTAGGCGCTCTCGCTTTGGGTGGTGCGCTTGGAACGATCGCAGTGATTGTTCGCCAAGAGATTGTTCTCTTTGTGATGGGGGGAATTTTTGTTGCTGAAACCGTATCAGTGATGTTGCAAGTATTTTGGTTCAAGGTGACAAAAAAGCATTTTGGTGAAGGTCGACGCATTTTTCGGATGGCACCCTTGCATCATCACTTTGAATTAGGTGGTTGGAAAGAAACCCAAGTGGTTGTTCGTTTCTGGATCATCACCATCCTTTTAGTATTAATTGGTTTATCTAGCTTGAAATTACGGTGAGCCAAAAGTAAATATGTTGATCTTAGAAAATACCTTTGCCAATCCCGCTTCAGTTGCTGATGTTCAGTATCAAGCTCCAGAGCGTTATCTGATTTTGGGTTTGGGCGAGTCAGGTGTTGCAATGGCTAAGTGGTGCCTGCGTAATGGCGCAACTGTAAGACTGGTCGACACACGCGAGCGCGCGAATTTTTCTGAACGTCAATTAGCGTGGTTGGCAGAACTGGAATTTGCAGGGCTAACAGACACACACTTTGGGCCAATACACGATGATTTGTTATTGGATATTGATGTGATCGGTATTAGCCCCGGATTATCTCCACTTCAAGAGCCAACAGAATCCTTCTTGGTGAAGGCGCGCAAAGCAAGAGTGGATGTATGGAGTGAGATTGAATTTTTTGCTCGTGCTATTGCGGCAATGTCCCGCATGGCTCACACAAGACAGTCAAGTTATGCATCGGTAGTGCTAGCTGTAACGGGTACCAATGGAAAAACCACTACGACTGCATTAACTGGACAGTTATGCGAGAGGGCTGGAAAAAAAGTAGCTGTTGCAGGCAATATTAGTCCTGCGGCACTCGAAAAGTTGATGACTTGTTTAGATGGAGCAGATCAACTAGAGGATATGCCAGATGTATGGGTATTGGAACTTTCCAGCTTTCAGTTGGTATTTACTTATTCTCTTAATGCTACTGCGGCAACCGTTCTCAATATCACGCAAGATCATCTCGATTGGCATGGCGATATGGCTGCCTATGCGCAAGCAAAGTCCAAAATATTTGGAGAAGATACTGTTTGTATTTTGAATCGCGATGATCCAACAGTAATGGGTTTGCTTTCTCAAGAGCAAAAATTAGAGAAATCGATTGTTACTTTTGGCTCCAATCGTCCCGATGAGCAAGGCGCATTTGGTATTGAGCATGATTTACGCGCCGGTGGTATTGATTGGTTGGTTTGGGCTGAAGTAGACGAAGATCTTGAGCCTAAGCCTAAGCGTCGACGGAAGTCGACTATCAGTGAAGAAGATGAGCCTTTGCGCTTAAAGCGATTGATTCCAGCTGATGCACTCCGCATTCGTGGGCGTCATAACGCCTTAAATGCCTTAGCTGCGCTTGCATTAGCTCGTGCTGCCAATTTACCTCTGAACGTTTTACTGCATGGCTTACGCGACTATCATGGCGAACCTCATCGCGTGCAAAGTATCGCAGTAGTGAACGATGTGGAATATGTGGATGATAGTAAAGGTACCAATGTTGGAGCAACGGTCGCTGCTCTGAATGGCTTAGGCAGTAATGAGGCTGGCAAACGAATCTGGCTTATTGCTGGTGGAGATGGTAAAGGCCAAGACTTTAGCCCTTTGCGTGAACCCGCTCTTCGTTTTGTTAAAGGAATTTTCCTCATAGGAAAAGATGGCACAAAGATTGCTGCAGCAATTGGTGATGACATTGCTTGCCAGAATTGTGGTGATTTATCTGAAGCGGTAAGAGCTGCGGCGGATCAGGCCGTCTCCGGAGATTTAGTTTTGTTGTCCCCAGCGTGTGCAAGTTTGGATCAATTCCGTGATTACAAAGAGCGCGCACAAGTATTTATTTCAGAGGTTGAAGAGTTGGGTATGCGTTTTGAAGGGGTTCAAGCGTGAACTTAAACGACAAGTCAAATTCAGAAAATCGCCTAGGATTGGATCGATTCTGGAATTTTTCTAGAGGCGGCATTGTCAACTTCCGCACGGGTTTACGCGATGCAGTATCCGGCGTCGAACAAACGCGTTCGCGCATGATGGAATATGACCAACTACTAGTTTGGGCTGTCCTCTCGCTCATGCTCATCGGATTGGTGATGGTCTACTCCGCCTCTATCACTCTGGCAGATGGCCCTAAGTACGCAAACTACAGCAGCAACTACTTTTTGATTCGACATCTAATTTCTTTGGTTATTGCCATTGTTGTGGGCATTTGGGCTTTCAAGATTCCAACTAAAGTGTGGGATCGATATTCGCCCGTTATTTTTGGCTTTACGGTTTTATTGCTTGTCTTAGTGTTAATTCCTGGAATCGGCAAGGGAGTTAATGGAGCAAGACGATGGATTCCATTGGGGGTAATGAATTTTCAACCGTCAGAGCTGATGAAATTTGCCGCTGTTATTTTTGCTGCAAGTTATACCGTGCAACGACAAGAGTACTTGCATTCTTTCTCCAAGGGCATGCTACCTATGGGTATTGCAGTTGCATTGGTAGGTGGTCTCTTGATGAAAGAGCCTGATATGGGCGCATTTGTGGTGGTGGCGTTAATTGCGTTTGGTATTTTATTTTTAGGCGGCATCAATGCCAAACTGTTTGGCGGCTTGATTGTGGTTGGAATGCTTAGCGGTGCTGCAATGATTGCGCTCTCACCATTTCGCCGTGGTCGGATGTTAGCGTTTATGGACCCATGGCAAGCAGAGAATGCTGCAAATAAAGGTTATCAATTAACTCATTCGCTCATGGCATTTGGACGCGGTGAATGGTTTGGCACGGGCCTTGGAGGCAGTGTTGAAAAGCTACATTACCTACCCGAAGCACATACTGATTTCATCATGGCGGTCATTGGTGAAGAGCTCGGTTTTGTGGGCGTCGTTGTGATGATCTTCTTGTTCTATTGGATTGTGCGACGCGCATTCATGATCGGCCGTACTGCCTTGCAATTGGATCGGAGTTTTGCGGGCTTGGCTGCGAAAGGGGTGGCAATCTGGATTGGTTGGCAAGCCTTTATCAATATGGGTGTGAATTTAGGTTTATTGCCTACAAAAGGATTGACTTTGCCTTTAGTAAGTTATGGTGGCTCTGGCATTCTGATGAATGTAGTAGCTATTGCAATGTTGCTACGCATTGATTACGAGAATCGTATTTTGATGCGCGGAGGAAAGCTATGACTAAACCATCCATATTGGTGATGGCTGGAGGCACGGGCGGTCATATTTTCCCAGGCCTAGCGGTCGCAGAATATTTGCGTATTTGCGGTTGGAATGTTGCATGGCTAGGAAACCAAAGTGGTATGGAATATCGCTTAGTGAAGTCCTGCGATTTTCCTTTTGAGTCGGTAGATTTTGGTGGTTTGCGTGGCAAAGGTTTTAAAGCCAAATTGTTGCTTCCGGTCAATTTGCTACGCGCATGCTTTCAAAGTTGGAGAATCATGCGTCGCTTAAAGCCCAGTGTGGTTTTAGGTATGGGTGGATACATCACCTTCCCCGGAGGGTTGGTGACTAAGCTCTTGAAACGTCCTTTGGTTCTGCATGAATCAAATTCAGTGGCGGGTAGCGCAAATCGAGCTTTAGCAAAAATTGCAATGCGTATCCTCACAGGATTCCCCAACACAATGGCAAATGCGGAGTGGGTCGGTAATCCTATCCGTGAAGAGTTTGATCATATAGAGAAAC
>JACCDO011246991.1_pt1 | contig 14043 bp, 17 predicted proteins | sample 7446101 | NCBI WGS metagenome assembly JACCDO01 (sample SAMN15323440, study PRJNA562643) | freshwater metagenome | isolation source: river surface water | place: USA:Blue River Watershed | collected 2017-08-16
AACGCATGTCGGCACCGAAGCCGAGCAGCACCGCATCGAGACCTGCGTCGTTCACCGCGTCGCGCGCGGCGGAAAGTCGGGCGGCATAAGCGGCAGGGCCGATGAGCTTCGCCTCAAGGGCGTGACCGGCGCCAAGGCCTGGAGTCGCGGCGTCGTAGGCGGCGGTGATCTCGGCGCTTCGGTTGCTCATGCACCCTCCCCTGTTGGTGGTGCTGGGCTCGTCACCGGTGGGACCGGTAGGTCGAGCAGCCCTGCGAGGATCCCATGCCCGCGCTCAAAGAGCGCGCGGTACGGCATGGCGCGCGCTGCCCCTGCGGCAATCAGGCTCGCCCGCCCCTCAGGATCGTCATGCTGCACGAGGGCCAGAACCCGTGCTCCCGTCGCCACCACGGCGCGGACCGCCGCCTCGGCGTCGTAGGCGCGGGCAGTGGCGTCGATCGCCACCAGGTCGGTCGGAGCGGCGGGGTGAGCGGCGAGAGCGGCGATCAGGGGCTCGGTGGTAGTGAAGCGCTGCACGTCAGCGCCGAGGGTGCGCCCCTGCCCTTCAAGTCGGGTCGCCCAGCTCAGATCGTCGGCCAGCACCAAGAGGCGCGGCGCGGTCACTCGACCGTCCAGGTCTCCCCGGAGGCGAGGAGCTTCTGCAGGTCGACTGGGCCCTTTGAGGCACGCGCCGCCTTCGCTCCATCGATCTGCTCAATCAGCAGCTGATCGTGCGTTGGGCGTGGCACGCGACGGAAGACGCCAACCGGCACCGGGAAATCGGGCCACCACATGCGGCTCAAGATCTGCGTACGTGTGGCGTCGGGATCGGTCTCATCGTGCACCCAAAGGTCGGCGACGGTGATGCCGTTCTCACCAATGGTGACGACCTCAGGCTGCAGACCGTTCAGTCGGATCCCCTTGTTCTTCTCAGCGCCGAAGATCATCGGCTCGCCGTGCTTCAGCACCAGCATGCGGTCCTCTTTCACCGACTTGTCGGTGAAGTCGCGCCAGGCGCCATCGTTGAAGATATTGCAGTTCTGCAGCACCTCAAGGAAGGCGGCGCCCGAGTGCTCGCCGGCGCGCTGCATCATCTCTTGTAGGTGCTCGGAGTGCGTGTCCACCGATCGCGCGATGAAGCTCGCTTCGGCAGCGGCAACGAGGTTGAGCGGAATGATTGGCGTCTCGATGGTGCCCAGCGGCGTTGACTTGGTCTTCTTGCCGATTGGCGAGGTTGGCGAGGCCTGACCCTTGGTGAGGCCGTAGATGCGGTTGTTGAACATGATCATCTTCATATCGACGTTGCGGCGCATCGCGTGGATAAGGTGGTTGCCGCCGATGGAGAGGGCATCTCCGTCGCCAGTGATTACCCAGACCATCAGGTCAGGTCGCGCCGCCTTGAGGCCGGTGGCGATGGTGGCCGCACGGCCGTGAATGGTGTGGAAGCCGTAGGTGTTCATGTAGTACGGGAGGCGACCTGAGCAGCCGATCCCAGAGATGAAGACGATCTTCTCCTTGGCGACACCGAAGGTAGGCATCGTCTTCTGGGTCTGCGCCAAGATCGAATAGTCGCCGCACCCTGGGCACCAGCGCACATCCTGGTCGGACTCGAAATCCTTCTTTGTCAGGACTGGGAGTTCAGACTGGGTCACTTCGCGCCCTCCACACTCTCGCCGAGCAGCGACTCGGCCTTCGCCTCGATCTCACCGATCTGGAACGGCTTGCCGCGCACCAGGTTGAAGCCCACAGCATCAACGAGGTACTTGGCGCGAATCAGCATGCGCAGCTGGCCGGCGTTGAGCTCGGGCATTAGCACGTGCTTGAAGTTCTTCAGCATCTCGCCAAGATCGGTCGGCAGTGGGTTCAGGTAGCGCAGGTGGGCGTGGCTGACGCGCTTGCCGCGCGACTGTAGGCGCTCCACCGCCGAACGAATCGATCCGTAGGTTGAACCCCAGCCCAAGATAAGCAGGTCGCCGCTCTTCTCACCGAAGAGCTCCGTCGGCGGAATGTCGCGGGCGACGCGGGCCACCTTTTCGGCGCGCAGCAGGTTCATGCGGTGATGGTTGTCGGGGTCGTAGCTGACCGTGCCTAACTCATCGAGCTTCTCCAGACCACCGATGCGGTGTTCAAGACCTGGCGTTCCTGGTACTGCCCATGGGCGCGCCAGCGTCTCAGGGTCGCGCTGGTACGGGCGGAAGCCTGGCTTGTCGGAGGCGGGTGCGTTCTCGACCTTGATTGAAGGGAGATCGGCAACGTTCGGAATGCTCCATGGCTCGGCACCCGTTGCCAAGAAGGCGTCGCTCAAGAATACGACCGGCGTCATGTGATGCAGTGCAATGCGCCACGCTTCGATCGCCATGGTGAAGCACTCGGCTGGGGTTGCTGGCGCAATCACCGGAATTGGTGAATCGGAGTTGCGGCCGAACATGCTCATGAGCAGGTCGCCCTGCTCGGTCTTTGTTGGCATACCGGTCGAAGGGCCGGCTCGCTGCACATCAACGACGACGAGTGGCAGCTCAACCATGACGGCGAGTCCGAGCATCTCGGCCTTGAGCGCCATGCCCGGACCAGAGGTGGTGGTCATGCCCATGGCGCCGCCGTACGCCGCGCCAACTGCGGCGCCGATAGCCGCGATCTCATCTTCGGACTGCACCGTCTTGATGCCAAGATGCTTGTACGAGGAGAGCTGATGCAGGATGTCGGAGGCGGGCGTGATCGGATAGCTCGCCAAGAAGAGGTCACGCTCAGCGAGCTTTGAGGCCATCACGAAGCCGAGGGCGGTCGCCTCGTTGCCGGTGATGTTGCGGTACGTGCCTGGTGGTAGGTGCGCTGCAGCAACGCGGTAGTGCGTGTGGAAGATTTCGGTCGTCTCGCCGAAGGCGTAGCCAGCATGCAGCGCGCGACGATTCGCCTCGGCGATTGCATCCTTGCCAGCGAACTTCTCGGCGATCCACTTCTCGGTGCCAGCCATCGAGCGCTCGTAGAGCCAGAACATCACGCCAAGGGCGAAGAAGTTCTTCGTCAGCTCAACCTGCTTGCTGCTCAGGCCCAACCCCTCGCATGCGCCAGCAACCATCGTTGACATTGGAATCTCATAGAGGTTGTAGCCCTGCAAGCTTTGGTTCTTGAGTGGGTCTTCGGCGAATCCCGCCTTGCGCAAATTGATGTCATTGAAGGCGTCGGTGTTCACGATGATCGCGCCGCCTGGCACCAGGTCTCCTAGGTTCACCTTGAGCGCTGCCGGATTCATGGCGACGAGTACATCAGGGCGGTCACCTGGGGTATGGATGTCGCCGCTTGAGAAGCTGATCTGGAATCCCGAAACGCCAGGAAGTGAGCCGGCCGGTGCGCGAATCTCAGCGGGATAATCGGGAAGGGTGGAGACGTCGTTGCCGAAGAGTGCGGTGGTGGCGGTGAACTGCGAGCCGGTCAGCTGCATTCCGTCGCCAGAGTCCCCGGCGAAGCGAATCGTGACGCGATCAAGCTCGGTTACCGTGCCGTGCTGCGCTCCCGAATCGGGGGTGGTCACGTCGCTCGTACTCCTCTGCCCGTGGGTCGGTTAGCGCCCAGACCGGGCGCGTCCACGCGAGCCTACCGCATCTGGGTAGGCGACCCGTAGGGCGGCCAGGAGGCGCTCCTCGTCACGGCGGGAGAGGAAGTGCCAGAGTAGATAGAGCGTGACGCCGAGGGTCCAGAGCGCCCCGGCGACCAGCACCCCCACGTGCATGCCGCCAGCTGCCACCTGGGTGAGCGCCTCGTCGAACCCTGCCCCCCAGAGGAGCGCGGCGGCAACGGAGTAGCCGATCGTCATGACGCTGCCGTAGCCGCTCAGCCGACCGAATGAGAGGAACGAGAGCTTTGGTGCGTCGGGTTCATAGAAGTACGCCGCCTCCAGCCGATGCGCTGCGAGCACATCGCGACCGAGTCGCGCATTAATGGTTCGCTCAAGGAACTCTGCGTGCCGACGCGCGAACACCGTGTAGTAGAAGGTGTAGCCCGCCTCGAGAAAAGCGAATGGAACAACAAAGAGGAGCAGCACACCAACAGGTGCGCCCGTGCTGAGGCCGGAGAGGGCGAGAAGGATCAGGCTGACAACGCCCCAAATGGTGATCTGTCGAAAGAAGAGTCCCGAGTACGCACCGAGCATGCCGCGCATACGGTCAAGTTGCGCCTCGAGGATGCGGAGCTCTTCTACTCCCCCACGCCGTGCGGCCATGCTCTCCTCCTTCATGAATTGCTTGCGGGTATAATCGCACGATGAAGCGATTTACCGTGCTCCTTCTCACGCTGATTGCCGTCGCCAGCCTTGGTGCGTGCAGCACCGCCGCTGAGCCGACCGGTACTCCGGCGTACACGGTCACCCGAAGCTGGTCGAACGGCATGGAAGAGAAGGCGGTGGTCTACGCCGATGGGCGAACGATCATGACCCATGGCGAATACACCGAACGCGTCACGCTCCCCGCTGATCAGATGGCCGCGCTTGCCGCAGCAGCAGTTCGGGAGATTCCGATCGGCGCCAATAGCGACGACCCGATCCTTGGTGTGACTGTTGGCGCTGGAGAGACGGTTCGGCCAGCTGGTCTCGAACCGGACTCACTCCCGGAGCTGCTGAATCGGCTCCTCGACTCACACACGCTGAACCCGTAAGGGGATCAGCGCGCAGTCGCCTCAATCAAGACGAGGTGTCGGCCAAGCACCTCCGCGCGTCGATCGGTGAAACGAGCACCGAGCATCTCCCCCGCCGCCTGTTCCAACGTGGCTGGATCAAAGTTCGGCGGGGCAAGATCGATTACCGCAATACGCCCACCGGGCGCGAGCCAAGCGTGGGCGACATCGATCATGCGCGCCCGCGGCTCTGCGGCGAGTTGGCTCAAGACGAACGGCACCACGACGAGCCCAGCGGGAGCCCCTTCAGGGCCCGCGTCAATCGCTCGCGGATGCAGATGTGCAGTGAGGCCGTGGGCGATCAGTCGCCGACGCGCACGTTCTAGGCGATCTTCGCGGGCATCGTAGGCGCTCGTATCGCCCCGCGATGCAAGCAACACCGTCCAGAATCCGATCCCTGCACCGAGCTCCACAATGCGACCCTCATACGGAAGTGCATCGAGCCAGAGCACCGCGCGATCAAGCTCTCCCTGCCATGTTGCACCGCCGAGCGGACCTCGATCGTATGGCGCGCGATTCAAGTACCACGCCTCAAGTTCGTCGGGGTGTTGTGGTGGTGGCAAGAGTCCAAGTCGCGCCGGTACGCCGCTCTCACCAACCTCCGGTGCACCAGTCGTCGCGGGCGTTGCTTGCGTTGGCGCGAGCGGAATGCCAACAGGTGGTTGCGCGCCTTCCGCGCGACGACGCAAGCCCTCTTTCAGTTTCGTTTTTAGATACGGCTGGCCGGGTGCGCGCTCAAGACAGGCGGGGCAGAGAAGGGTCCATGCCGAGAGGTCTTCGAGCGTTGTGGCAGAGACGGGGAGACCGCACCAGGAGCACGAGAAGGGTGCGACGGCGCTCAAGGCGCCCGCCTCAGCGCGGCTTAGCGGCGTCGACGGCGGTTCGTGCGCTGGCCTTGTCCTTGTACCAGTCGGCGTCGATCTGAATGTAGCCAGACCACTGCGCTGGTACCGACTCGGCCGGGAAGATCGAGTTCACTGGGCACTCTGGCTCGCAGGCGCCGCAGTCGATGCACTCATCAGGATCGATGAAGAGCTTGCGGTCGGTCCCCTCTTCGAAGTGGATGCAGTCCACGGGGCAGACGGCAACACACGACTGGTCAAGTACATCAACGCACGGTTCTGCGATCACGTAGGCCATTGTCGTGAGCTCCTCTCTCTCGCCCCCTTGTGGGAGCCTGTGCGCGAGAAGGTACCACTTCCCGCCCGATGTGCCCTACATCCCCGAGGGCTGATACCCCGCATCTAGGAATGGGCTCGGGTCGTCCTGGAAGTCGAGGAGGCAGCCGCGCCCACAGAAGTAGAAGCGCTCCTGCCCTGGGGCGCTCACGTCGAGTGCTCCACGGTGGCGGTCAGCCTGGCCGGCGACGGCGAGCCCCGCGACTTCGATCGAGGTGGTGAGGGCGTCAGGGGCGATCGTCACCTCCATGCCGCAAACCGGGTCAATTGCCACGCTCACTCTTCGCTCCTCTTCCGCTCCGCTAGGAGCGCTTCTCGTCGACGGATCTCGGCAATCGCCGCCGCCGTCTGGGCCTCATCGTATCGCGACTTCGGTCGATCCTCAGCCTTTGCCAGTGCAGCCAAGACCACGAAGATCGCCGCCAAGAAGAGCGCGTCGCCAACGAGCCACATGAGTGCACCAGCGAGCTGCTGATCCTCAAGTGGTGTCGGCCCCCAGGCGCGCTGCAGTGTCGCGTAGTACGGATAGAGCGGCGCAGGCGACCACATGATCGCGACCCCGAGGAAGCTGTTCTGCGGCATCTGCGTAATGAGGTAGACCAGGGCACTCGCGCCGCGCAGTCGGTGCCTGATCGGATCGACCGAGAAGATTGGCGCCCAGAAGAGGAGGGCGGTCGTCAGATAGAGCGCGTGCTCGAGGTAGTGGATGAACTGGTCTTGCAGGGCAGCCTCGAACATGATTGAGAGATGCGTCCCCCACATCACGGCGACAAGCAGCGTCCAGCCGACGAGCGGATGACTGATGACCCCAACGGCGCGACTCTGAAGCACCGCGAGGATTCGCGCGCGCCAGCGTGGCGAGGCGACCCGGAGGAGTAGCGTCACCGGCCCCGCCTGCAGCAACAGGATCGGCACAGGGAAGAGCAGGATGAGGTGCTGCACCATATGCATCGAGAAGAGGGTCGTGTCGTAGCGCTCGATACCTGACTGCAGCGCTAGGAGAAGGAAGGCGAAGGCTGCTACTAGGCTGACCGTGCGGCGACGCGGGTACGGGTTCGTTGGATGCTCCCGAGCCACCTGACGGATCGCACGCAGCCAGAGGAGGCCAAAGAGCAGAACGGCGATCGTGATCACTGGCGGCCAGGCCCAGTAGAGGAGTGACTCCAGCGAGAGCTCCGGTGGGGTCCCTCCGTGGGTCGGGATCTGCAGCAGATGCGTCATACCCGCATCTTCGTCCAGTTCGTAGTTTTTTGGGCGGCGCTACAATCTCCCAAGCACAACCGACTGGCCCAACAACTGAAAGGTGGGAGCAGCCATGAACAAGTACGCCTACGCCTTTGGCCTCCTCTTTGTGGTCCTCAGCGCCGTCTATCTCTTCGTCTCGAACGACCTCCAGGGCGCGACGCTCCTCTTCTGCCTTGGGATCGCCATGGCGACGATGACGCTGATCCTGATCCACGCCATGAACACCGATAGCTAACGGATCCCCAGCGACATGGAGTTTCTCCGCTCCCTTCTTGAATGGGTGGTCTCTCTCCTTGGGCCGTTCGTCGCCCCTGACTGGAGCGCACTCATCAAGCTCATCCCGCTCGGCGTCCTACTCCTCGTCGTCGCCTTCTACGGTTGGGTCTTCTGGCGCTTCCGCCGCGCCGGCCCCCGTCGCATTGGTATGCCGGTCCGTAAGCCACAGGTGCCATCCGGCATTCACCTGCCAGGGCCAAGCCTCGCGCCGTTCCTCATCTCAGCAGCATCTGGCGCACTCTTCTTCTCCGTTGCACTTGGTGGCCCAGCACTCGCCGTCGCGGGGCTCCTCTTCGTCTTGTCGCTCGTTGCGTGGGGCCGCGAAGCGGTTCGCGAATACGACGCGCTCGGCGCAGGTTCAGCGATGGCGCTGCACGTTGACGATGCTCCAGCAGCGGCAGCAGCAGCAGCGCCAAGCGGCCCACCAGAGGGGGTGCATCTGCCGCCGCCTTCACTCCTGCCACTCTTGGTGAGCGCCGGCTCGGCCGTGATGCTCTTCGGTGTTGCAGTCGGACTTGAGTTTGCGCTGCTCGGAACCCTCATGACCGCACTCGCGATGATTGGCTGGCTCGTTGATGCGGGCCGCGAGTATCGCGCCACCACCGAGGCCGACTCCACTGGGCACCTCGTCAACCCAACGCCACGCAAGGCGCCCACGGTTGCAATCGCCCTCTTCAGCCTCCTCTTCGTCTTCTTCGCCGGTTCGCAGGCGGGCATCATCGGTGGCGGCGAGGCGAGCCCCTCTCCGAGCGGCGAACCGACCGCCTGTGCCGAGGGTGGTGATGCGACCATCACGATGTGCGCGGAGCTTGTTGCCTTTGACAGCGAAACGATCACCGTGGCGGCTGGGGCCCCATTCACCATTCGCTTCGTGAACTACGACGCCGGTATCCCCCACAACGTCGCCATCCATGAAGACACGGGCACCGGCCCAGAGGTCTACCTCGGCGAGATCTTCAACGGCGTCGATGAGCGGATCTACGACGTACCCGCCCTCACAGCGGGGAAGACCTACGTCTATATCTGCACCGTGCACCCCAACATGATTGGGACGGTCATCCTTCAGTGATCAGCATGGCGCGCATCCGCCGCGCCGCAATCGCACTCCTTGCCGCTAGCCTGATCGCCGCCTGTAGCGGCCCCGCAGCAAGTAGCGACCAACTGATCGGCCGCACCATACGCATCGGATCAGCCCATCCGCTCTACGACCCAAGCGTCACGATCTCATCGTGGCCAACAGCCGAAGGCGGCAGCGGCCGCATTCTGCTGAACTTCTGGGCGAGCTGGTGCATCCCCTGCCGTGATGAGATTCCGCTCCTCTCGGACTACGCATCAAGCTTCGTGCCGGGCGCAACAGTGCTCGGGGTGCTCTACAAGGATGCGGTGGGGCCAGCCACAGCGGCGGCGACAGAGCTTGGGGCCACCTGGACAACGCTGATCGATGCCGACGGCGCCATTGCTGCACAGGTGCCAGTAAATGCCGCTCCGCTCACCCTGCTTCTTGACGCAAACGGCGTGGTGCTCGACTACCGCGTCGGTCCATTTATCAGCGTTGCAGAGATCGCAGCATTCGCTGACGGCCCATAGGCGGGCGTGCCCCGATACGGGGTTGAGGTCGTGTTGGTTGCGGGGGATGGATTCGAACCACCGACCTTCGGGTTATGAGCCCGACGAGCTGCCACTGCTCCACCCCGCTCGCGAAGTATCGGCAGCGCGGGGCAAACCGTCAAATGCGCAGCTTATTCCCCGTATTCAACTGGGAGCCCCGCGGCCTCCCAGTCGGTAATGCCGCCCGCAAGGTTCGCGACGTTCGCGCGACCGGCGGTGCGCAGCGCTAGCGCCGCCTGACCTGAGCGACCGCCTGATCGGCACTGCATGATCAGCGCCCGACCCTCGGGGATCTCGCCCTGACGTGCCACGAACTGTGAGAGCGGAATCAGCAGTGCGCCAGGGATGTGCACCTCGTTCCACTCCGACTCTTCGCGAACGTCAATGAGCAGCGGGGCATCGGGGCCATCGAGGAGTGCCGCCGCTTCGGCGGGGGTGAGTGTCAGCGGAAGGCCGCTCACGAACGCTCGGGCTCGGCGGATGCGGCGAGTCGCCGCAGGAATTCTGCAATCGGTAGACGTGAACCATACCCGTCGCCCATGTTGTGGGCGAAGAGCACTTCGTCACCATCCCCCTCCTCCCAGCAGAGCAGGAACGGCAGGCCGAAGGCAATCGCTGGGAAGTCAACGAGCCCTCGGTCAATGTCGCGCAGTTCCACGCCGCGGCTGGTGACTCGGTCAACGCTCGCCTGCATCTGATCGACCGCCGCCCGAATGCGCATCTCCAGAACGGAGCTGCTCGCAAGCGCGTCGCGGAGGGCGGGGTCGAGGTCGGCCGGCTGCAGCTGATTCTGGTCGGCGCCGCCTGGGAGGGCGCCCATGCGCTCAAGGCGGCGGAGGCGCAAGAGATCGTCCTTCATGCGCTCAAGTTCAATGCGCTGGTCACGGAGGAGGGCGATGATCGGGCGCAGCCCGGCCAACTCCTTCGTTGCCGCGTCGATCGTCCATGAGCGCCTCATAGCCGTATTCTCCCATGCCCAGGGCTCGTAACGCGCCCCGTCGTGGGAGAATCTGCGCGGGCCGGTAGCTCAGCGGTAGAGCAGGGGTCTTTTAAACCCTTGGTCGCGGGTTCGAACCCCGCTCGGCTCACCAGTATCTTGACGCTCTCTCCGCCGCTCAGCGGCTGCGCAGGCGCTCCACTCCGTAGTAGATCAGTGCCACCACGTACCCGCCAACGATGACGCCAAGCATGAGCATCAGCACTGACGCGTAGCCGTAGGTGATCACATCGAAGAACCCGTACGGATAGACACTGGCGAGTGCACCGTGAACCAACGTGTAGGCCAGATACGCAATCGGCACGATGAACACCGTGAAGGTATGCGCGAAACCGAATCGACCGCGCGGCCCCGCGACAACCCACACCGCAATCGTAATGAGTGGCGTGATGTAGTGGGTCAAGAGATTCGTGATGATGTGGAAGCTCTCCACCTTCGCGTACGGCGCAAGCAGAATGTTGTACAGCACGAAGGTCATGGTGATCATGAGCAGGGCGCTGTTGCGCAGCCATTCACGAGTTGCCGAACGCACTGTCGGGTGCTGGTAGAGCACCGTCAGGGTGATCGCCACCAGTAGGTTTGACCAGGTGGTGAAGTAACCGTGCGAATTGAACACGCGACCGATGGCTCCAGCGAGCCCAGCCTCAGGTTGCGTAAAGAGATTCAGGAGCACAGGCTCCGTCGGCGCCTTCGCCGGAACAAGGTCCAGGATGTTGATGAACTGCGAGAGTCCGTAGCCGAGCCACGCGACGAACGCATTGATTCCGAAGAGGCGCTTAGCGGTTGCTGTATTCATCGTTCCTCCCACTTCACACCCGGGCAGGTGTTTCGCGGAAGTATACGGCGGCGGCGGTCGGGACTAGCGGGAGGATGCGCCCTTTCGACCGAGCTTGGCGCTCACCCATGCGCGGAAGCGTTCGCGCTGGCCATAGGCGACTGCGGCACCGAGCAGGAGCACGAAGTTCAGTGTCCACGCCCCTGCGGCGGAGAGGAAGCCGATCTGCTGACCAACCTCACCCTGCAGCGCCAACCCAGGAACGGTGAGTCCAACCAGACCCGCGCGGAAGACAGGCGCCTTCGGCGATGTGCCGGCTGAGAGTGCACCGGAGGTATAGGCGCCTGCGGAATCTGCACCGCCGAGGAGGAGCACATGCGTGCCCACCACGACGCCGCGTGCGCCGACGCGCGCAGCGTCTGCGGGGAGATTGCTGAGCTCTACAGATGTCCAACTAGTGAGACCCGTGGCGGCTGTTGGTGCGGCCCACAGCACACTCGTTGTTGCTACTCCATCAATCGTGCCGCCCGCGACATAGAGGGTGCCGTTGGCGCTCCAAAGTGCGGCGCCGTCGCGTGGGGTTGGCAGGTTGCCATCGCCCGCCGTGCCTTCCCAGCGGAAGATCGTGCCGAGCTCAGCATCACCCTGGTCGGGATTTGCAACTGGTGCGCTGTGGCCATCACTCGTTGGAGCAACGGCAATGTCCCCGCGAAGTGCTGCTGCAGCTGGACCGCTCGCATCATCTCCGCCCCACACATAGATGGAATCGCCAACAACCGCGGCGGCGGCAAAGCTGCGCGGTTCCGGAAGCTCCATGAAGTTTGCCCACGGCTCAAGTTCGCCGTTGCTGCCGAGCCTTGCCTTCCAGACGGTGGTGGTTGGTGAGCGATCAGTGCCCTCGCCGCCGAGCACCACGATTCCGTCAGAGACGACGGTGACCGATGCGCCTGACCGTGCGGCTGGCAACTCAAGTGCGTCGAGTAGTTCCCATGCAGTGATCAGCCCAGTGGCGGCGTCAGGTGTCCCTACGTAGACCGATGCGGTTGCGGGAGTCGTGTCGGATGCCCCACCAATCACATACGCCTTGCCCGCAAAGAAGGCGACGCCTGCGTGGGCGCGCGCCTCAGGGAGCGGTGTGCCCGCAGCCCAAGCGCTCAGCCCCGCGGCATCAATCGTTGCAACGGAGACGTTCGTTGTGGCGAGGCGTGTTGTCGAGCCGCTCGTGCCGCCGATGTAATAGAGGTGCGCGCCAGCCTGCAGCAGAGAGCCATCAACGCCATCGCCTGGCAGGTCAGCCTCGGTTGCGCTCTTCCACGGGATCAGTGCTCCGGCGGGTGCCGGGCACGGGAGCCCCTCATTCTCTGCGGGGCAGATGTTCACGACTGACGCCATGTTGAGGCCAAGCTCAACGGTTGGCGAGACGGTCAGGTAGTAGGCGCGGTCTGGGATGTAGCCGAGCATCAAGATAATGACGAGCGTCCAGAGCACCGAGCGCACGCCCGCCCAGCCCCAACCATCCGCATCGAGCAGGCCGAAGAGCACGCGGCGCGGCGCGACAGTCCCTGGGCCAATCGCGCGTGGATCGTTGCTGCCGCTCATCACTTCACCGTCAACGTGCCGGCCATGTTTGGATGCACGGTGCAAATGAATGCGTAGGTACCGGCATCAAGGGCAGGGACCGAGTAAGTTCGCGTAGCGGGGCCAGGGAAGATTTCGCCCTTCCAAATTTCTGCACCGACATCGCCTGCGTCGCCCTCGTGAATCGCGACGTTGTGTGGGACACCCTCATTCTTGTTATTGAAGAGGATTGAGAAGGCAACTCCCGCAACGACCTCGAGAGTGCTCTGCTCAAACGCGACGGGGTTCACAGCGCTGAGCTCATATGTTTCACCCATTCCGCCCGATGGCGTTGGGGTTGCGGGGCCGGACGGCGATGGAGAGACAGCGAATGCATCCTTCCAGCAGGCCGGCACTGGGGTGGCACCGGGTGCGGGGGCATACGCCACATCGCGCCATCCGGTGACCTCAATCATCTCGCCGGTCTTCGGGTCGCGCACTTTGACCACATCGTCGGTGGTGGCGCGCAGCCAGTCGATCAGCTCTTCGATTTCGCGGTAGTTGAGTGGGCCACCATTCGTGTCGGCCCACACGCCCATCAGCGAGTTTGGGTCTCCACAGATGTAGCGTCCGCCAACGGTGAGAACGTTCATGAGGTACTGCGGTGTGAGGTGGGCGAGGAGCTTCCCCTGGTCGTTGAGCACGGGCCCGATGCCGCCCTGGCCCTGTTCGCCGTGGCAGCGGGCGCAGTTCGCCTCGTACAGGTTGTAGCCGCGCTTAACACTCTCGAGGTACTGCTCGTGCTTGGCGGCATCAAGGCGCGATGAGCCTTCAACTCCTGGCAGGCCCTGGTCATAGAAGGCGTACACGATGATGAAGAGGGTGACGATGGCGATACCGAGCAGGGCTGCCATGCGCGACGAGCCGCTCTGGTTGACGATCTTGGCGGCGCGCTCTGCGGTTAGGCCATGCGTTTGAATCTGGCTTGGGCTCGAGAGGCGCGGCACTGGCGTGCTCGCTTTCTCGCTCGGCACTGGGAGCTGCTTCTCGTCACTCATCAGGTGCACCCTGTGGCGGCGCGTGGCGCCTCAATGCCTGGCATGCCAATCGCGAGTGGCACGGTGCCAAGGTTGATCTTGCCGGTGTCGAGGGTGAGAACGCCATCGTTGTCGACGGACACCGAGAATCGGTCCATGCCACGGTCAGCTGGGCCCAACCCCTGTGCCTTGGTGCCGAGTCGGTCGTAGCGGCTGCCGTGGCAGGCGCACTCGAGCCAATACGTTTTGATGCATGGGTTTGGCTTGCAGCCAAGGTGCGGGCAGCGCTGATACAGCGCGCGGACATTGAGCGCAGCGCCGTCGCCCGTTGTGTCTTCACCGGCCACAAACTCCTGGCGATTCGGGTCGACCAACATGATGAAGGCGCGCGCATCTTGTACGTAGGCTGGGTACCCCTCTGCGATTGGGAGTCCTGCGTTGGCGTCGATCAGTGACTTCAAGGTGCCGATGCGAATCTTGCCGCCGAAGCCACCTTCAAGGTTTGGCCAGAGGAAGCCGAGTGTGCCGGCGGTCACCTGTAGCAACCAGAGGCCGAAGCCTGCACCGATCGTGGTTCGTAGAAGTCGGCGGCGCGAAATACCCTGCACCTCTTCATGGCGCAGCGCCTTGATGGTTTGCGAGGTGAGCGCCTTCGGCTTGTCGCTCGGTTCAACGCTGTAATGACTCACTGCGCCCCTCCGATCACAAGCTAAAGAAGAAGCCGCT